>Ga0210394_10002071_pt1 | contig 28790 bp, 27 predicted proteins | sample IncBWC12MmetaG_FD_160121 | JGI IMG/M metagenome (GOLD analysis project Ga0210394, IMG submission 160121) | Forest soil microbial communities from Barre Woods Harvard Forest LTER site, Petersham, Massachusetts, United States - Inc-BW-C-12-M | ecosystem: Environmental > Terrestrial > Soil >...
CGGCCGGTCGGGAAAGAAACCGCCAGTCTCTATATAGTGGAACCGCGGCGCTGCGCCTACACGGGGGCTTACGGCGGTTTGCGGCGCCTGCGGCCGTGCTCTGCGGGTTCGCGCTGGCCGGCTGCTCCTATCAGCTCTCCTCGTTGTTCTCGAAGGGCGACGCCGACGCCGAAGCCACCGCCTCCATCACCCGCGCGGCGGACCAGAGCGGGCCAGCGCAAGCGAGCGGGCCGCCCGAGATCGACCTTGCCTATGCGCGCGCCGTCGCCGCCGATGCGCTGACCCGCGGCGGCAAGGACGCCAGCGTGCCCTGGGAAAATCCGCATACCGGCGCCGGCGGCAACATCACCCCGCTCGCCGCGGCCTATAGCGATGGCGGCTTCACCTGCCGCGATTTCCTGGCGAGCTACGTGCACGCCGGATCGGAGGCCTGGCTGCAGGGCGAGGCCTGCCGCACCGACCACGGCAAGTGGGAAGTCAAAAGCCTGACGCCCCTCAAGCACGGCTGATCCGGCTATCATGGCGGCGGCGAGGCCGATTCGGGCTCGCATTGCGGGGCCGCCGCGCAACGCCCACATTATTCTCAGATTCGAGTAACATGGCGGGCGGGGCCGGCCCCGAAAAAGAGATGGAGTCCATGGGGGCGCGTGATCCCTATGAGGTGTTGGGCGTCGATCGGAAGGCGAGCGCGGGCGATATCAAAAGCGCCTTCCGTCGCCTCGCCAAGAAACTGCATCCCGACGCCAACAAAAACGATCCCAAAGCCGCGACGCGCTTTGCCGAGATCAATGCCGCCTACGAGATTCTGGGCGAGGACGACAAGCGCAAGGCCTTCGATCGCGGCGAGATCGACGCTGAGGGCAAGCCGCGCTTCCGCGGTTTCGAAGGCTTCGGCGCCGGTGCCGGCCCCGGTCGTGCTCAAGGAGGCTTCGGGCCCGACGCGGAATTCGAGACCTTCAGCTTCGGTCCCGAGGGCTTCACCCGCTCGGCGCGGCGCGGTGGCGGTGCCGGGTCCGGCGGCTTCGAGGATATTCTCAAAGAGGCGTTCGGCAACATGGGCGGGCGCGGCGCGCGCGCCCGGGCGGGCGGCGGCGAGGCGTTCGCGCCCGAGGATTTCGGCGTCGGCGCCGACGTTGCCGCCGCGCTGACGGTGAGTCTGCCGGACGCGGCGCGGGGCGTCACCCAGCGCTTGCGCTTGCCGACCGGCAAGGATGTCGACGTCAAGATCCCGGCGGGGATCACCAGCGGCCAGCAGATCCGGCTTCGCGGCCAGGGAATGGCCGGCCCGGGCGGAACCGGCGACGTGCTGATCACCGTGTCGATCGCCGCGCATCCTCTGTTCACGCTCGAGGGCGCCGATGTACGGCTCGAGCTGCCGATCACGCTCTACGAAGCGACGCTCGGCGCCAAGGTGCGGGTGCCGACGCTCGACCGCCCGGTCGAGATCACCGTGCCGCCCGGCACCAGCAGCGGCCGCACCTTCCGCCTCAAGGGCAAGGGTTTCCCGGCCAAAGCGGGCCGCGGCGACCTTCTCGCCAGCGTGCGCATCATGCTGCCGGAAGGAAGCGACCCGGAGCTCGAAGCGCTGATGAAGAAATGGCGGAGCGAGAAGCCCTACGATCCGCGCAAGGGCATGTAGCTCGCATTCCGGCGCACGCTCACGCGCGCCCCAATAGGTCGATTGCGCACTCATCAATGTCGCTCGATCGGTCCCGAAGCCCTAGCCGGCCTTGGCCCGGCGATACTGTATCGGCATTGCGGCTCGCGCCGTCCGCTTGAAGCGTGCCACGGCCCTATGCCATACGAGGTGAGGGGCGGAAAAAGCCGAGCGGGGTCGGGAGAATGCCGGAAGCCTCTGGCCTCATGCGCGGCAAGCGCGGCCTGATCATGGGGGTCGCCAACCAGCGCTCGCTCGCTTGGGGCATTGCCAAGGCGTGCCGCGGGCACGGTGCCGAACTCGCCTTCACCTTCCAGGGCGACGCGCTGCGCAAGCGCGTCGAGCCGCTCGCCCAAGAGGTCGGCGGCATCGTGGTCGGCGATTGCGATGTCACCATGCCGGAGACGATCGATGCCGCCTTTGCGGCGCTCCATTCCAAGTGGGGCGCGATCGACTTCCTGGTGCACGCGATCGCCTTCTCGGACCGCGAGCAGCTCGACGGGCGTTACGTCGACACCACGGCGGATAATTTCAGCAAGACCATGCTGGTGAGCTGCTATTCGTTCACCGCAGTCGCGCAACGCGCCGAGAAGATGATGCCGAACGGCGGCGCCATGCTCACGCTCACTTACTACGGAGCGGAGAAATGGATGCCGCATTATAACGTGATGGGCGTGGCCAAGGCCGGGCTCGAAGCGTCCGTGCGCTATCTCGCCGCCGACCTGGGCGTGAAGAAGATCCGCGTCAATGCCCTCTCGTCGGGCCCGATCAAGACGCTCGCCGCGTCCGGCATCGCCGACATCCGCTACATTATCAGATGGAACGAATACAATGCGCCGCTACGGCGCAGCGTGACCATCGAAGAGGTGGGCGAAGCCGGCGCCTATCTTCTTTCCGACATGTCGCGCGCCGTGACCGGTGAAGTGCATCACGTCGATGCCGGCTATCACATCGTCGGCATGAAGCATCCCGACGCGCCTGATATCGCCGCCGTCAAGGACGGCGCTGACGGGAAGGATTGAGCTACCGCGTCGTCCGCGGGTTGACCCGCGCATTCGGACGCGCTTCCAAAAAAACAGCAGCGGCCGGACATCGATCCGGCCGCCGTCACGAAACACCGCTCGAGGCGCCTCGCGAATACGAAAAGTGACTGTCCGGCCCCAATACGAGGCCGGCGACAATCACATCTTCTTATCCATCTTCTTCTTCTTCGACTTTTTCTTCATGGCCATGATTCATTTCCTTCTTGTGTGATGATCCTGCGGCAGGGTTGAGGTCAAGCGCTGCGGGCGTTCGTCTCGGTCCCTTGGGCCGTCGCCCCCCTTACCGAAAGCCAGAATGCCACAAAAGTGCCGCATCCGCAACGAAAAATCGAAAATAACCCTGATTTTTCCGTAGCTTAACGGATATTCAGGTTTTCATTAATGGGCGTTCAGCGAGATGAATGCGGCGTGAACGGAAGGCATATTTCGTTCACCGGATTTCCGCACGCTGACAGGATGTCCGCGGTGCAAAACGAGGCCTGCTGTATACGCGGGCGTATGCGAACTTGTATACGCGGGGTGGCGCCGTTTGGCGTCAGTCAGGCACGCCTAGAGCTGCAACAAACCGTTCGCCCAAGTCTTCATCCAAGATCCAAGTCTTCGCTCATGTCATTCAATACGTTCGGGCATTTGTTCAGGGTCACGACCTTCGGCGAAAGCCATGGGCCGGCCATCGGCTGCGTGGTCGATGGCTGCCCGCCGCGCATTGCGCTGAGCGAAGCCGACATCCAGCCCTATCTCGACCGCCGCCGGCCCGGCCAGTCGCGCTTCACCACCCAGCGCCAGGAGCCCGACGCAGTTAAAATCCTGTCCGGCGTGTTCATCGACGAAGCAACCGGCCGGCAGGTGACCACCGGCACGCCGATCGCGCTTTTGATCGACAATGTCGATCCGCGCGCCAAGGACTATACCGACATCAAGGACAAATACCGTCCCGGCCACGCCGACTACACCTACGACGCCAAATATGGGTTGCGCGACTATCGCGGCGGCGGCCGCCAGTCCGCGCGCGAGACGGCGATGCGCGTTGCCGCCGGCGCGGTCGCGCGCAAAATCGTGCCGGGCCTGAACGTGCGCGGCGCGCTGGTGCAGATCGGCCCGCACCGCATCGATCGCGCCCGCTGGGAGTGGGCCGAAATCGAGCGCAATCCGTTCTTCTGCCCGGACGCCGAGATGGCCGCGTTCTTCGCCGACTATCTCGACGGCGTGCGCAAGCGCGGCTCCTCCATCGGCGCGGTCATCGAGATCGTGGCCGAAGGCGTGCCGGAAGGCCTCGGCGCGCCGCTCTACGGCAAGCTCGACGGCGATCTTGCCGCCGCGCTGATGAGTATCAACGCCGTCAAAGGCGTCGAGATCGGCGCCGGCTTTGCCGCCGCCGAACTCAGCGGCGAGGAGAACGCCGACGAGATGCGCATGGGCAATGACGGCAAGCCCCTCTTTCTCGCCAACAACGCCGGCGGCATCCTCGGCGGCATTTCCACCGGCCAGCCCGTAGTGGCGCGCTTTGCCGTCAAGCCGACCTCGTCGATCCTCACGCCGCGGCGTACCGTCGACCGCTACGGGCGCGAGACCGAGATCTCGACCACCGGCCGCCACGACCCTTGCGTCGGTATCCGCGCGGTTCCAGTCGGCGAGGCCATGGTGGCGTGCGTCATCGCCGATCACTATCTGCGTCAACGCGGCCAGGTCGGCGATGCGCCGGATTGGCCGTTTTCGCCGCCGGCGCGCTGAGGGCGCGAGACGCTAGCAAGATGGACGACGCTCACCAACGCATCCGGGCCGCCGTGGCCGCTTTCGCCCGCGGCGAGCTGGTCATTGTCGCCGACGATGACGACCGGGAGAACGAGGGCGACCTGTTCGTCGCTGCCTCGCTGTGCACGGCGGAGAAAATGGCGTTCATCATCCGGCACACCTCGGGCATCGTCTGCGCCCCGCTGGCGCCGGAAGAGGCGCGGCGGCTGCATCTCGATCCGATGGTGGCGCGCAACGATGCGCCGCTCGGCACCGCCTTTACCGTTTCCGTCGACGCCCGCCACGGCCTCACCACCGGCATCTCGGCGGAGGAGCGCACCAACACCGTGCGCGCGCTCGCCAATGGCAATATGGGCGCCGCCGATTTCGTGCGCCCCGGACACGTGTTTCCGCTGGTGGCGAAGGAAGGCGGCGTGCTCATGCGCTCGGGTCATACCGAGGCGTGTGTCGATCTCTGCCGGCTCGCCGGTTTGCCGCCGGTCGGCGTGCTCGCCGAGCTGATGAACGACGACGGCACGGTGATGCGCGGGCCCGAGATTGCCGACTTTGCCGTGCGTCACAAGCTGCAGCGCGTCTCGATCGCCGATCTGATCGCTTACCGGCAGGCGCGCGACAAGCTGGTCGAGCGCGCCAGCGAGTTTCCGGTCGAATCGGAAATCGGCACCTTGACCGGCTACGCCTTCTTGACGCCGTTCGATCCGAATTATCACATGGCGTTCGTCTATGGCCGCATCGGTGACGGCAAGAACGTGCTCACGCGGCTGCATCGCGCCAATCTGATCATGGACGTCTTCGGCGGCGCCAAGGCCGTCCGCCGTACGCTCGCCCGCTTCAAGGCCGAGGGCAGGGGCGTGCTGGTGGTGCTGCGAGACGGCACCGCCGGCGTGCCGGTGGTCGCCATTCCCAAAACCGACGAGACTGCGTCGGGCGAGGCGCGCAATCGGCAATGGCGCGAAGTCGGCCTCGGCGCGCAGATCCTCAAGGACCTCGGCGTGTCGTCGATCCGGATTTTGACGTTTTCGCGGCACATGACTTATGTCGGTCTTTCCGGCTTCGGCATCGAGATCGTGGGCACGGAGCCGGTCGAGGGCTGAGAGGGTCGCCGCAGGGCTGCGGCAAATACGGAGGGGCGCAAATGACTGGACTGGTTTCGCGGATCGGCGTGGCCTTGGCCGTTGTCGGCATCGGCCTCGCGCTGTCGGGCTGCGGCTACAACACCATTCCGACGCTCGAGGAGCAGGCCAAGGCGCGCTGGGCGGACGTGCAGAACCAGTATCAGCGCCGCGCCGATCTCATTCCCAATCTCGTGGAAACGGTCAAAGGCTACGCCGCGCAGGAGAAGAGCGTCCTCACCGCCGTCGTCGAGGCGCGCGCCAAGGCGACGCAAACCAAGATCGACGTCTCCCAGCTGACCGATCCGGACAAGCTCAAAGCCTTCCAGGACGCGCAGAACCAGCTCACCGGTGCGTTGGGCCGGCTCCTTGCAGTGAGTGAGAACTATCCCGACCTGAAATCCAACGCCAATTTCCTGGCGCTGCAGTCGCAGCTCGAGGGCACCGAGAACCGCATCGCGGTGGCGCGGCGCGACTACATCGACGCGGTGCGCGCCTACAATACGGCGCTGCGCACCTTCCCGACCTTGCTGTGGGCGAAGTTTTTCTTCTCCGGCAACAAGCCGATGGCCGAATTCACGGCGACGGAGGGTTCGGACAAGCCGCCGCCGGTGAAGTTTTGATGGCATTCGGCCGTCGTTCCCGGGAGGCGGGCCCGGCCGGCCGAAGGCCGGGTCCGCTGGCGCGCCCGGTGATCGCCGCATGCTTGGCCGCCGGGCTCGTTCTCTGCCTGGCGCTCTCCGCCTTGGCGTTTGATTTTCCGCCGCTCACCGGCCGCATCGTCGACCAGGCCGGCGTCATCAAGTCGGGCACCCGCAACGATCTCGAGGAGATGCTCAAAGGCCTCGAAGACAAATCCGGCATTCAGCTGGTCGTCGCCACGGTCAAGTCGCTGCAAGGCAGCGATATCGAGACTTACGCTAATCAGCTGTTCCGTTTCTGGAAGCTCGGCGAGGCGAAGAAGAATAACGGCGTTCTTCTTCTGGTCGCCCCAGCCGAGCACAAGGTGCGCATCGAGGTCGGCTACGGGCTCGAGGGTACGCTGACCGACGCGCTTTCCTCGGTCATCGTCTCGAGCGCCATCATCCCGCGGTTCAAGACCGGCGATTTCTCCGGCGGCATCGAGCGCGGCGTCGAAGGCATTATCAGCGTGCTCAGCGGCGACACTGCCGATTGGCAGCCGAAGCCCGCCGTACGTCACGACGATCCCGCGGGTGTTCTCAATGCGCTCTTTCCGTTTTTGTTCTTCCTGGCGATCATCCTCATTTTCCGATTTCTGGTCGGCAATGTGAGCAACACAACGGGCGGGCGCTACGTCAATCGCGGCGGCCGCACGGTGTTCGTTCCTTACAGCGGCTCCGGTTGGGGCTCGAGCTGGGGCGGAGGATCGTCTTCGGGCGGCGGTTTCGGTGGCGACGGCGGCGGCGGCTTCTCCGGCGGCGGCGGGTCATCGGGCGGCGGCGGCGCATCGGGGAGCTGGTGATGGAGCTGACCGGGCAGGATTACGAGGCGGTCTCGGCTGCGATCCGTGACGCAGAGACGCGGACCAGCGGACAGATCGTCTGTGTGCTCGCCCACGCCTCCTCGGACTACGCCTATGTGCCGCCGCTCTGGGCGAGCGCGCTTGCGCTCGTCGCGCCATGGCCGCTCATCATGTTCACGCCATGGAGCGTGCAACGGATTTTCTCGATCCAGCTTGCGGTCTTCATCGTCGCCGCCCTGATCTTCTCGTTGCCGCGGCTGCGGCTGGCGCTGGTGCCGCGCGCGGTCCGCCGGGCGCGGGCACACCGTGCCGCGCTCGAGCAGTTCGTCGTCCGCCGCATCGCCCACACCAGGAACCGCACCGGCGTGCTCATCTTCGTGTCGCTCGCCGAGCGTTACGCGCGCATCATCGCCGACGAGGCGATAGCGCAGAAAGTGCCGAATGCGGAATGGCAAGCGGCGGTTGACGCGCTGACCGCCCACATGCGCGACGGCCGCATCGCCCAAGGCTTTACCGCGGCGATCGAGCGTTGCGGCGCCGTGCTCGCGGCGCATGCTCCGGCCGACGGCGCGCCCAATGAATTGCCGGACCGGCTTTATGTGATGTAATAGCGAGCGGGCGGCGCCCGCCTAATCGGGAAATGCGGTCATGGATTGGATCGTCGGATGGCTTGGGCGTCACAATATCGAGCTGTCGGTCGTGCTGGCGACCTTCGTGCTCGTCGCCGTGGCGTCCGTCCTGATTTTCCTGGTCAATCGCCTGTTGAAGAAATGGCTGCAGCCCGGCGAGGCACGGCTCGGGCTGCGGACCGAGGACATCGCCACCCTGGTGCGCGTCGTCACCGCCATCCTCTGGTTCGTCACCTTGCTGGTGGCGTTCGACCTATGGGGCATCGGCTTCGGCGGTTTCTGGACGGTGCTGGTCAGCGCCGCGACGATCATCGGCGCCGCGTTCGTGGCCACCTGGGCGATGGTCAGCAACGTCACCGCCGACCTCTTCCTCACCATCTGGCGGCCGTTTCGCCTCGGCGATACCGTCGAACTGCTGCCGGAAAAGCTCAAAGGCCGCGCTAGCGACCGCAACCTGATGTTCACGGCGCTGCTCGAGGAGGATGGCTGCGTCCTGCAGGTGCCCAATAATCTCTTCTTCCAGCGGATTTTTCGCGTCGGCCGCAGCTGAGCGTCGAGGACATTGCCATGCTGGTCGGCGTACCGAAGGAGATCAAGGACAACGAATACCGCGTCGGCCTGGTGCCTTCGACCGTGCGCGAGCTCACCGACAAGGGCCACCAGGCGCTGGTCGAGGCCGGCGCGGGATCGGGGGCCGGGCTCTCCGACGGCGACTATAAATCCGCCGGCGCCGAGATCGTGTCCGACGCCGATGCCGTCTATGGCCGCGCCGAGCTGATCGTGAAGGTGAAGGAGCCGCTCGCCGCCGAGCGCAGGAAGCTCCGCCACGGCCAGGTGCTGTTCGCCTATCTGCATCTCGCGCCCGACCGCGAGCAGACCGAGGATTTGCTCAAGGCCGGCGTCACCGCCATTGCCTACGAGACGGTGACCGGCCGCGACGGCGCGCTCCCTTTGCTCACGCCGATGTCGGAGGTCGCCGGCCGCATGGCGCCGCATGTCGGCGCGCGCTGCCTGGAGAAGGAGAATGGCGGGCGCGGGGTGCTGCTCGCCGGCGTACCCGGCGTTTCGCCGGCGAGCGTCGTCATCCTCGGCGGCGGCGTTGCCGGAACGAATGCCGCCTTGATCGCCTGCGGCATGGGCGCGGACGTCGCGGTCCTCGACCGCAATCCCGACGCGCTGCGCCGCGTCGCCGTGCAGCTCGGCAACCGTGCGCGCACGCTGTTCTCCACCCGCGACGTGGTCGAGTTGCTCTGCCGCCGCGCCGATCTCGTCATCGCCACGGTCCTGGTGCCGGGTGCGACCGCGCCGAAGCTGATCTCGGCGCAGGCCGTGAAGGCGATGAAGCCCGGCGCGGTGATCGTCGACGTCGCCATCGACCAGGGCGGCTGCGCCGAGACTTCGCGGCCGACCACGCATTCGCACCCGACCTATATCGTCGACGACGTGGTGCACTATTGCGTCACCAACATGCCGGGGGCGGTGGCGCGCACCTCGACCTTCGCCTTGAGCAATGTGACCACCTCGTTCGTGCTCGCGCTTGCCGACAAGGGCTGGCGGCGGGCGCTGAGCGAAGACGAGCATCTGCGCGACGGGCTCAACGTGCATGTCGGGCGCGTCACCTACCGCGCCGTCGCCGAGGCGCTCCGGCTCCCTTACACGCACGCCGAGCAGGCGCTGCGCATTTAAGCGCCGTATCGGCGGAACCTTTCCGTCTCTCGTCCATCTAACGCTCCGTCGAGGCTGGCAAAGCCGGGCTGGGTCCGGGTCCGGCCCGTCGAGGAAAGCATGATCATGACCGCGAATGTGCACGCGCTGGAGCCGATCCGGGCACCCCATGCCGAACGGCGCCGGGTCGAGAGGTCGGAGGCCGAGGCCGCGGTGCGGACCCTCGTCCGCTGGGCCGGCGACGACCCCGGCCGCGAGGGCCTCCTGGAGACGCCGGCGCGCGTGACCCGGGCAATCGAGGAGTTCTATGCCGGCTATGCCGAGGAGCCTGCCGCCATCCTGCAGAAATCCTTCGAGGAGATCGAGGGCTATGACGAGACGGTGCTGTTGCGCGATATTCGCTTCGAGAGCCATTGCGAGCACCACATGGCGCCGATCATCGGCCACGCCTGCGTCGCCTATGTTCCGCGCGGCCGCGTGGTCGGCATCAGCAAGCTCGCGCGCGTGATCGAGGTCCATGCCAGGCGCTTGCAGATCCAGGAAAAGCTCACCGCGCAGATCGCCAATACGATCGACCAGGTGCTCAAGCCGCACGGCGTCGGCGTCGTCATCAAGGCGCTCCACCACTGCATGACGACGCGCGGCGTGCACAAGCCGGACACGAGTCTCGTCACCAGCCGTATGCTAGGATGCTTCCGCGACAATCCGCAGCTTCGCCAGCAATTTCTCGGCATGACTGCGTGAACGGAGGAACACGGCGATGGCGCAAGAACAAACCGCGCCGGGCGGCCCGGACCTGACCAAGGGGGTCGCGTTCGCAGACTTCGCCGGCGGCAAGCTCGTCGGCCATGTCGGCGACGAGGAGGTGCTGCTCGTGCGCAGCGGCGCCGAAATATTCGCCATCGCCGCGCATTGCAGCCACTATCACGGCCCGCTCGCCGAGGGCATCGTGGTCGGCGAGAGCGTGCGCTGTCCCTGGCATCACGCCTGCTTCGATCTGCGCACCGGGGAAGCGGTGCGCGCGCCCGCGCTCAGCGCGCTCACCTGCTGGAATGTCGAGCAGCGGGACGGCCGCGTCTTCGTCAAGGACAAGCGCGCGCAGGCAAAACCGCGCGGCCGAGCCGCGGCGGCGGATGCGCCCGGAAAGATCGTCATCGTCGGCGGCGGCGCCGCCGGCTTCGCCGCGGCCGAGATGCTGCGGCGGCGCGACTACCGCGGCAGCATCGTGATGCTGAGCGACGATCGCGCGCCGCCGGTCGACCGACCCAATCTGTCTAAGGATTATCTTGCCGGCAGCGCGCCGGAGGATTGGCTGCCGCTGCGCCCCGATGCGTTTTATGCGGAGAACAACATCGAGCTGCGGCTCAGCACCGAAGTTGCCGGCATCGACGTGAAACAGCGCCAGGTCCGCCTCGCCGGCGGCGCGAGTCTTACTTACGACCGCCTGTTGCTGGCGACCGGCGCCGAGCCGGTGCGGCTTGCGACCCCCGGCGCCGATCTGCCGCACGTCCATACGCTGCGCTCGCTTGCGGATTGCCGGGCGATCATCGAAGGCACCAAAACCGCGCGGCGCGCGCTGGTCATCGGCGCGAGCTTCATCGGTCTCGAGGCCGCGGCTGCCTTGCGTACGCGCGATATCGAGGTCCACGTGGCGGCGCCGGAGGCGCGGCCGATGGAACGTGTGCTCGGCCCGCAATTCGGCGACTTCATCCGCAAGCTGCACGAGGAGCACGGCGTCGTCTTCCATCTCGGCGAAACGGTCGCCGCGATCGAGGGCGCCCGCGCCCGTCTCAAGGGTGGGGCCGCTCTCGACGCCGATCTCGTCGTTGTCGGTGTCGGCGTGCGGCCGCGCCTGGTGCTGGCCGAGCAGGCCGGTCTCAAGATCGACCGCGGCGTGGTCGTCGATGCCTTTCTGCAGACGAGCGCGCCCGGCGTCTATGCCGCCGGCGACATCGCCCGCTGGCCCGACCCGCATTCCGGCGAGGCCGTGCGCGTCGAGCATTGGGTCGTCGCCGAACGTCAGGGCCAGACCGCGGCGGCCAACATGCTCGGGTTCAACGAGCGCTTCGACGCCGTGCCGTTCTTCTGGAGCCAGCACTATGACGTGCCGATCAACTATGTCGGCCACGCCGAGCGGTGGGACGAGATCGCGATCGACGGCAGTATCGACGCGAAGGATTGCCTGGTCCGCTATAGAGGCAAAGGCCGCGTGCTCGCGGTCGCCTCGATCTTCCGCGACGTCGGCAGCCTCGATGCCGAACTGGCGATGGAGCAGGGCGCCACGCCGTAACGGCTCGCCGGCGCATCGAAGCTCAAGTCGCCGCCGGACATTCCCGCGGGAAGTTCGCTCGCATATTTTCGAAGATTCCGCGACGGCAAATCCCGGCGCCGTCCACCCTGTCGCATTGGCCTACCAGGACGTACATAATGGCGGCGAGAAACGAATAGGCGATGTTCCAAAGTGAGGAGGTTTCAATGCCCGGGCATGATCCTGTGAGCCGCGATCGCCGCGCACTGCTCAGTGCCGGCGGCGCATTGTTGCTGAGCGCGGCGCTCGTTCCGCAACGCGCGATGGCGCAGGCCAATGGCGGCAAGTCGCGCATCGGCGTGATCGGCTCCGGCCATATCGGCGGTACGATCGGCGGACTATGGGCGAAGGACGGCCACGAGGTGCTGTTTTCCTCGCGCCATCCCGAGGAGCTCAAGGACCTCGTCGCCGGGTTCGGCCCCAACGCTCAGGCCGGCACGGTGCAGCAGGCGATCGACGTCGGCCAAGTCCTCTTCATCGCCGTGCCCTATGCGGCGCTGCCGCAGATCGGCCAGGACTATGGCGCGGCGATGAAGGGCAAGATCATGCTCGATGCCTGCAACGCCATCGCCCCGCGCGACGGCGCCGCGCTTGCCGATGAGGCCGAGCACGAAGGCATCGGCGTGGTATCGCAGAAATATCTGCCCGGCGCGCGGCTGGTGCGCGCCTTCAATACGCTCAACTACACGATCTTCGCGCGCGAGGCGAACCGGCCCGATCCGCGGATCGCGGTGCCGATCGCCGGCGACGATCCGGAGGCGGTGAAAGTCGCCGCCGGGCTGGTGCACGACGCCGGTTTCGATCCGGTGGTGGTCGGCAAGCTCGCCGACGCGAGCCGCTTCCAGCGCGGCGCACCGGGCTACGGGCAGGCGGTGACCGCGGCCGAGCTCAGGCAAAAGCTGTCGCTGGCGCCATGACCGCAGTGGCCGCCGCGCTGCGGCGCGCGCTCGGATGGGCGCTGCCGGCAACGCCGCAGGAGCGCGCGGCGGCGTTGTGGTCGTTCGCCTATTTCTTCACCTTGCTCGCCGGCTACTACGTGCTTCGGCCGCTGCGCGACCAGATGGGTATCGCCGGCGGGGTGAAGAACCTGCCATGGTTGTTCACCGTTACTTTCGTGACGCTCCTGGTGGCGCAGCCGCTCTACGGCGCGCTGGTGGCGAAGCTGCCGCGCGTGCGGTTCATCGCCGTCGTCTATCACTTCTTCGTCGCCAATATCGTTCTGTTCTGGCTCCTGTTGACGCTCGACGTTGCTCCGGTCGTCGTAGCGAGAGTGTTCTTCGTCTGGGTCAGCGTCTTTAATCTGTTCGCGGTCGCGGTGTTCTGGTCGTTCATGGCCGACCTCTTCACCGCCGAGCAGGGCAAGCGGCTCTTCGGTTTCATCGGCGCCGGCGGCACCGCCGGCGCGCTGCTCGGCCCGATCATCACCATCGCGCTGTCGGCGCCGCTCGGGCGGGTCAATCTCCTGATTGCCGCGGCGGTGCTTCTCGAGCTGGCGGTGTTTTGCGTCTATCGGCTCGAGCGCGCGGCCGCAGCGCAGGCCGGAGCGCGTGCCGAGCCGGGCCGTGTCGGCGGCAACGCCTTTGCGGCGCTCACCGAGCTCATCCGCTCGCCCTATCTCCTCGGCATCGGCGCGTGGGTGAGCCTGCTCTCGTTCTGCGCGACGATGGTTTATCTGGAGCAGGCCAACATCGTCTCGGCCGCGGTGCACGACCGCGACACGCAGACCCGCCTCTTCGCCGGCATCGATCTCGCGGTGAACCTGCTCAGCCTGGCGACGCAAGTGTTCGCCACCGGCCAGGTGCTCAAGCGCCTCGGCACCGGGATCGCCGCCGGCGCGCTACCGGCGGTCTATGTCGCCGGTTTCGCCGCGCTGGCGCTGGCGCCGACGCTCGCCGCGGTGCTGACGCTGCAGGTGGCGCAGCGCTGGATGAATTTCGCCATCGCCAATCCAGCACGCCAGGTGTTCTTCACCGTGCTCGGGCGTGAGGAGAAGTACAAGGCCAAGAATCTGATCGACGTGGTGGTCTATCGCGGCTCCGATGCGTTGTACGGCTGGGTGTTCGACAGCCTGCAGGCCCTGGGGCTGAAGCTTGGCGGGATCGCACTTGTGGCCGTGCCGGTCGCGGCGGGCTGGCTGGTGCTGTCGGCAGTTCTGGGCCGCGCCCAGGAGCGCCGCGCGGTGCTGCCGGCCGCCGCCGTGGCGGCCGCGGCGGCGGCCGCAGGAGGTTGAGATGACCGTACGCATGACGCGACGTGAATTCGCCATCCTCGCCGGCGCGACGGCGTTGGCGCCGAAGGCTTTTGCCCAGGGCGGCGCGCTGCTCACGCGCGCGATCCCGAGAAGCGGCGAAGAGATACCGGCCGTCGGCCTCGGCACCGCACGAGGGTTCGACACCGCCGACGCGGCAACCCGGCAGAACGCCGCCGCGGTGCTTGCCGCGCTCCTCGGTCAAGGCGGGCGGCTGATCGACACCGCATCGGTCTACGGCGATTCCGAGATCGTGCTCGGCGACGCGATTGCCGACGGGCGCCTGCGCGACAAGGTGTTCGTCGCCACCAAGCTCGAATCACCCAATGCCGACGAGCTCAAGCGTTCGCTGGCGCGGCTCAAGACCGAAAAGCTCGATCTCCTCCAGTTCCACAATGTCCACGACCCGCGGGAATCACTGGCGCAGTTCAAGGAATGGAAGGCGCAGGGCATATGCCGCTATGTCGGCATCACCTCGACCAGCCACTTTCAGTTCGCCGCGATCGAAGCCGTGCTTTCCCGCGAGCAGCCGGACTTCGTGCAGATCGATTATTCGCTCGACGACCGCGAAGCCGAACAGCGCATTCTGCCGCTCGCCGCCGAGGTCAAGGCCGCCGTGCTCACCGCGTTGCCGTTCGGCCGCGCCCGGCTGTTTCGCGCCGTGCACGGCAAGGAGCTGCCCGAATGGGCGCGCGGCTTCGCCGAGAGCTGGGCGCAGTTCTTTCTCAAATATCTCCTCGGCGATCCGCGGGTGACCGCCGTCATCCCCGGCACCGCCGATGCCGCGCATATGACCGACAATGCCGGTGCCATGCGCGGGCCGCTGCCCGACCCCGACCAGCGCCGGCAAATGGTGAAGTTCATCGAGACGCTCTAGGCGCCCGCGATCTACTTCACTTTCATCGCGTTCGTTGCTTCCCAGTCCTCTCCCGGCGGCGACTTGAGAAATCGACTGCACCGTTCGAGCATGATGCGCGCGGGTTGATCCGATGCCCGCACGTCCAAAAGCTGACGAAAGAGCGTCGCGGCGCCGGCAAAATCGCGCGCGCGATAGGCGGCAAGGCCGGACTCGTAGAGCGCAACCCAGCGCGGCGGCTCGGCTCCGCGTTCGGGAACGCCGATCAGTTCGTAGATCGCCAGTCCGCCTTCCCGTCCGTAGACCATCAGCCGGTCGAGTTCGCGCACGTGCACGCGGTCGCCGGCAAGGCGGCGCGTTTCCTCTCCGATGATGATGTCCGTGCCGTATTCCTTGTTGACGCCTTCCAGCCGGCTGGCGACGTTCACGGCATCGCCGATGACCGTGTAGTTGAGACGAAACTCCGAGCCGATATTGCCGACCAGCATGTCGCCGGAATTGATGCCGATCCGCATTTTGAGCGGCCGGCCCTGGTCGTCGGCCAGCCCCGACGCCGCCAGCGCGGCCTGGCAGGCGAGCGCCGCCCGGCAGGCGTCGACGGCGTGATCGGCATTGGGCGCCGGTGCCCCCCAGAATGCCATCACCGCGTCGCCGATAAATTTGTCGATGGTGCCGCCATGCGCGCTGACCTCGCGCGACATGGTGTCGAGATAGCGCGAGAGCAGGGGGATGATCCGGTCGCCAAGCCGTTCGGACAGCCCGGTAAAGCCGGCGATATCCGCGAACAAGACCGTCAGGCTGCGGATCGAGCCGCCGGGATGCGGTTCGATCCCTTCGCTCACCAGCATTTTCACCAGATCCGCGGGGATGTATTTGCGAAAGGCGGCAAGCCCGGCGGCCATGTCGGCGATGGCGTTCGACAGATTTTCAAGCTCGGCAAGGCGCGAGGGGTGCCGGCGCACTTGATCGAGCTCAAAACGTTCGACATGCCCGAGCTCATCGACGACCGTAATCAGCGGCTGGGCTATCACCCGTCGCGCCAGCCAGGCTGAAAGGACGCCGGCGGCAAGGATGAGAACCGCCAGGCCAATGAGCAAACGCTGTATCGTCGTTTCAATCGGACCGAGAAACTCCGCTTCCGGAATGACGGTGGCGAGCGTCCAGCCGGGAAAGGTGAGCGGCGTCAACGAAACCGCATAGGCATTTCCACCGGCCAGGAATCTTACGCGGCGAGCCGTCTTATCATCGCCGGGCGAGCTACCGGCTTGTTTGATCGCGCCCAGGGCGACCGGCAGCAGCGGCTGATCCGATCGTTGCATGTTGACTTCATCGGCGTCCGGATCGGGCGCGGCGATGGTCGTTCCGTCGCGGCCGAGGATGAACGCCGCGCCGGTCTTGCCGACGGAGAGCTGCGACAGAAATTGCGCCAGCCGCGTGTTCTCGATGATGACCGCAAGCACGCCTTGGCGTTTCTGGTACACGTCGACCGGGCCGGCATAGGCAATCGACGGGCGCAGCCCGACCGGATGAGCGGTCATTTCGAACCAGCCCGGTTCGTCGTTCTTTATCCCTTCCCGGTACCATTCCTGGTCGGTGACGACGTAGTCGGTGTCTTCGAAGCGGCGCTTCTCGAACTGGATGTCGCCGACGACGACCTGGTATTGATCGACCCGCCGCTTGACGACGCCATCGACCCGCGCAATTTCCATCATTTCCAGGCCGAGATCGCCGAGCTTATGCGCTGCAAAGAAATCACCGTTCGGCCAGCCGAACGCTACCCAGGATATGCTCTGCTGCGATTGCAGTTGCGAGAGAAAGACGAACTCGCGTTTGTCGGCTTCGCGAGTCTCGAGGACATTCTGCAGAAACAAGGTGCGGATGGCGGTGTGCGCCGCGCGCGCTTGCGTGGTGATGGCGGTGAGCTCCTTTTGCACCGCCGAAACGATCTGCGCGTTGATCGTCGCCGCGAGCGTATGGCTGTTCGCCTCCGCTGTCCGCCACCACAGCACGTGGACGCCGATCGCACTGACGATGATCGAGGCGAGGACAAGGCCGGAAATCGCGAGGCGAATGCCGATTCGCATCATCACCTGAACATTACACGGCCGCTCCGAAAACCTAAACCCGCGCCGATCGGCAAGGGGTTGAAGTTCATCGCGCCGCTCATGCGCTCGCAGAGTCTGGCTATTGGAACGCGCGACTGGAATCGAGCGTAAAGAGCTCCTGCGGCAGGCTGACGCCGCGCAGCGCATAGCGCCCAACCGAGACGAGGTGGCTTTTTGCGTTCCCCGCCGCCGCCGCGAAGGTGGCGGAAAACAGCACCGGCTGCTCGAGCGAGCGGCAAAGCGTCGCGATGCGGCTCACCTCGTTGACCGCCGGGCCGACAACGGTGAAATCGAGGCGCTCTTTGCTCCCGACATTGCCGAAAAATACCTCACCGAAATGCAGGGCGAGATACATGTCGGTGGCCGGCAGATTTTCCGCACTCCGCCGCTGATTGAGCTCGCGCACCCGTCGATGAGCGGCGGTGGCCGCAGCGAGCGCGGCGCGGCAAGCCGCTTCGCGATCCGCGGCTGTGAAAATGGCGAGCGTGCCGTCGCCGATCAATTTCAGCACATCGCCGCCCTTGGCGTGAATGGCGGAGATGATCGCGTCCGCATAATCGTTGAGCAGCGGAATGATCTGTTCCGGGGCCGACGTATCGGTGATCCGCGTGTAACCACGCAGGTCGCTGAACCAAAGCACGGTCTCGATCCGGTCGGCGATCCCGCGCACGATGCCGCCGGCAAGCACGCGCCGGCCGGCGTCTCGTCCCAGATAGGTCTCGACCAAAGTCCGGGCGATGCGCGTGAGCGAGACGGATTTCACCGCCAGCGCCAGCAACGGCGTGAGCCTCTTCAGGTCATCGATATCCGCATCGCCAAAGCCGTCGGCGATATTCGTCGCCCAGGAGGAGTAGACGCAGTCCATGTCACCGATGACGCCTTCGGCGGTGAAGCGGTGGATCATCGCCACGAAGTCGGTCATGCTGGCCGCGAGTTCGGTGAGAATGGGAAATTCGGCTTCGCTCGCCGGACCGATGCGTCTGCGCAGCAGCGGCTCACCGGATTGCAGCAGGCGGTAGAACGGGCTGCGCACCCAGCGCTCCAAGCCTTCGCCCTCGCGCGAGGAGCCGTATTCGCGCAGCGTCGTTTCGCCGTCGGCGGCCTGCCAGCTGAACAGGCGCCCTTCGTAAATCGGATGCAGCGTGTCGATAAAGACGGCGGCGCGCGCCAGCGGCAGGCCCGACGCGATAGCCCGGGCGCAAAATCCGCTTACCATTGCGGTTTCGCTCTCGCCGGCTAATCCGGCTTCGGCGATCCACGCAGCGAGCTTGGCGAATTGGGCGTCGTCCATATCCGATGGCTATCGCGGGAATTTCCGCCGCACAAGCGGGCGTGCCGGCGGCTATCGCCGGCGCGAGGCCGGCGTGCCGCTTCGCAACTGAATTGCGCGCGCCGACGCGTTGTGATTCAATCGGCAAAAATCCGAGAAAATGCCCAACCGGGGAGGCAACGACCATGGCCGCAACCGTGTATCCGGTCACGCCGAGCTTTGCCGCCGAGATCGGCGATGTCGACCTGTCGGCGCCGATCGAGCCGTCCGATCTCGCGGCGGTCAAGGAGGCGTTTGCGACCTACGCGGTGTTGATCTTCCCCGACCAGCGCCTCTCGCAGGACCAGCATCTCGACTTCGCCCGGCATTTCGGACCGCTCGAGACCACGATCGGCGTCTATCGCAAGGATGCGCCGCTGCGGGTGCGCCAGGAGTTCGCCGACGTTTCCAACCTCAATCACCACAATGAGCTGTGGGGCAAGGACAGCAGGGTGCGTCTGTTCCAGCTGGGTAACCGGCTCTGGCACACCGACAGCTCGTTCAAGCGGCTGCCGGCGCGGGCGTCGCTCCTCTATGCACGTTCGATTCCGCCGGTCGGCGGGCATACGGAATTTGCCGACGAGCGCGCCGCCTATGACGCGCTGCCGCAGGAGATGAAGCGCCGCCTCCACACGCTCGTCGCCGAGCACTCGATCTTCAATTCGCGGGCGCGGCTTGGCTTCACCAATTTCACCGACGAAGAGCGCCGCGAAATGCCGCCGGTCCCGCAGGTGGTCGTGCGCACGATTCCCGAATCCGGCCGCAAATCGCTTTATCTCGCGTCGCATGCGGGCCGGATCTTCGGCGTGCCCGAGCCGGAGGGCCGCCTCCTCATCGACGAGTTGGTCGCCCACGCCACGCAGCGGCAATTCGTCTACACCCATCGCTGGCGGCTCAACGATCTGGTCATCTGGGACAATCGCTGCACCATGCACCGGGGAATGGAGTTCGACGATCTGCGCTGGAAGCGCGACATGCAGCGCGCCACGGTCAGCGACGTGGCCAATTCCTGCGAGCAGGAAGGCGTCGCCGTCGCTGCGGCGTAGCTCTGGCGAAACTTTGGCCCGGCGTTCGGCGCTCGCGTCTCGGGCTTACGGCGAGAGCTCGACGTCACGCCCCCGGTACTGACCCGGGCGGCAGGAAATCGACCTCGCAGATTTTCGAGCGACGCACGACCTCTTCCGGGTCGCCAAGATTGTGCAGCTGATCGAACAGCTCGCGGAGGCGCCGCGCCGGGCTGACCGAGAACAATGCGCGCGCCGGCTTGTCCTGCCTGTTGTAGTAGGCGTGCGGCAGGCCCCTTGGCATACGCACCAGGTCGCCGGCCTTGGCCTGCGTCCACGATCCGTCGAGGTAGAGATCGAACGTGCCTTCCAGCATGTAGATGAACTCGTCCTGGGTCGGATGGATGTGCGGCGGCACGAACGTGCCCGGCGGATCGAGCGTCTCGAAAATGAAGCAGCCCTCGCTCTCCGCCTTGAGCCAATAGGTATGACCGAGAATGCTCCAGACGACTTCTTTGGGCTGGCCGGCCTTGCCGGAGCCTGCCGGCGTGATCCCCTTGGCGAGGGCCATTCCCATACTGCCAACGCGTTCACTCATGACCGTTCCTCCCTGGATCGAGCGATCCTCTCCGCCGTGAAGACGCGCCCGCCTTCGCGGCGCGCGCCTGCTGTCTCAGCCTGCCGCCACCGCCGGCGCGTGCTTGGGGTACAATTCCGGCCGGAATTTCGGCTGGCACCGCACCATCTTCGGCGCGTACGGCGTCTCGGCGCCGAGCTCCTCGGCCGCATGCCAAGCCCAGCGCGGATCCCACATGGCGCCGCGCGCGATGCAAATGAAGTCGCTCTTACCCGCGGCGAGGATGTCCTCGGCCTGGCGGTAGCCGGCGATCAAGCCGACGCTCATCGTCGGAATGCCAGTCTCGCGTTTGACCTTGTCGGCGAACGGCACCTGAAAGCCGGGCGCGAGTGGAATCTTCTGCCGCGGATCGAGCCCGCCGGTCGACACGTCGATATAGTCGCAGCCGAGCTTTTTCAGTTCCTTTGCCAGCACCAAAGTTTCCTCAAGCGTCCAGCCGCCGTCGACCCAGTCCGTCGCCGAGACGCGGATGCCGAGCGGCTTCTGCTGCGGCCACGCCGCGCGCACCGCGTGGAACACCTCGAGCGGGAAACGGATGCGGTTCTCGAGCGAGCCGCCATATTCGTCGGTGCGCCGGTTGGAGAGCGGCGACATGAATTGATGCAGCAGATAGCCGTGGGCGCCATGGAGCTCGATCAAATCGTAGCCGATGCGGTCGACCCGTTTGGTCGAGGCGACGAACTCGCCGATGCAGCGCTTGATGTCGTCCTTGGTCATGGCGTGCGGCACCGGCCAGCCGGTGTCGTAAGGCAGCGCCGACGGCGCCTCCGGCGTCCAGCCGCCTTCCTCCTTGCTCAGGATCGGCTTGCCGCCTTGCGCCGGCGTCGTGGTCGGGCCCTTGCGCCCGGCATGCGCGAGCTGCACGCCGAGCTTCGCGACGCCGTAGGTGCGGCAGAAATCGTGCACCCGCTTGAGCGCCGCCTCATTCTCGTCCGACCACATGCCGGCGCATTTCGGCGTAATCCGCCCGATCGGCGTGACGTTGGTCATCTCGCAGATCACCAGCCCAGCGCAGCCGAGCGAGAAGCCGCCGAGATGCATCAGATGCCAGTCGTTCGCCGAGCCGTTGTCCGAGTTGTACTGGCACATCGGCGAAACGACGACCCGGTTGGGCAGGGTGAGCCCGCGCAGGGAAATAGGGGAAAACAAGGCGCTAGCCATTTGCTGAGATCCCTTCAGTCTGTTCAAACGGAATAACCCGGAGGCGGCACGAAGCCGCCGAACTCGCGCTCCATCAGCCCGGCAAACATCAGCGGGGTGCGGTCCTCGAGATAGGGGCCGACGATCTGGACACCGAGCGGAAGGCCGGTTTCCGAAACACCGATCGGTGCCGCGGTCGAGGGCAGGCCGGGCGCCGTTGCCACGCCCGGCCAGACCATCTGATCGAAGTAGGGATAGTTCTTCCCGTCGATGTCGATGAATCGGTCGGAGATCGGCGTCGTCTGGTCGTTGGGGAAGGCTGGCGTCGGCATCGTCGGGCAAATCACGACGTCCCATTCGCGGAACAACGCGCTCCATTGCTTCTGCAGCCTGACCCGCGCCGCGTCGTCGGCGGCCCATTCGCGATAACTCGACACCGCGCCGCGATCGCGCTCGGCGCTAAGGCTCCGGTCGTCCGGTTTGAGCGTCTTGGCGGTAGCAAGCGCCTCATCGTAAAGGTCGGTCGGCCAGCGCACGGCGAGCGCCGTCATCAGGAGGCGCATGTAAAGCCGTCCGGATTCCGCGAGATCGGGGAACAATGGGCTCGTGCGCGCGACCTTCACTCCGGCCTTGGCCAGTTGCTGCGCCAGGCGCTCGATGGCTGTGCGCATCGTCTTGGCCGTCGGCAGCAGCGGATGATCGTCGATGACGAGGACGCGGAACGCCTTGAGCTCGCGGTGGCGCGTCGCCGGCAAGGCAAGGCGATAGCCGATCCCCTCGCGTGTCTCCTCGGGACCGGCGGTGACGTCGAGCGCCAGGGAGAGGTCGGCGGCGCTGCGCGCCATCGGTCCGATCACGGACAGTCCGTTCTCGCGCAGGACCGTGCCGGGAACGATGTGTCCGCCCATCGGCACCAGGCCGAGCGTCGGCTTGTGCGCGTAGATGCCGCAATAAAGCGCCGGCGTGCGCAACGAGCCGCCGATATCCGAGCCGAGCGAGAGCGGCCCGAAGCCGGCGGCGAGCGCGGCAGACGATCCCCCCGACGAGCCGCCGGGCGTGCGGGTCATATCCCAGGGATTTTTGGTCGCGCCGTAGATCTCGTTGTGGCTCTGCCAGTCGCCCAAAAGGAAGGGCACGTTGGTCTTGCCGAGGATCACGGCCCCTGCCGCCTTGACGCGGGCGACCATGGTCGCGTCTTCCGGCGCGATCCAATCCTTGAACTCCGGCACGCCCCAGGTCGTCGGCAGGCCGGCGACGTTGAAGGATTCCTTGACCACCATCGGAATGCCGAGCAGCGGTTTGCGCTCGCCCCGCGCCAACGCGGCGTCGGCGGCCTTGGCCGCCGCGCGGCCGCGTTCGAAGTCGCGTACCACCACGGCGTTGAGCTTGCCGTCGAGCTTTTCGATGCGGGCGATGACGTGGTCGGTGAGCTCGAGCGCGGAAAGCTTCCGCGCCTGGAGCGCCGGGGCGAGCTCCGTGACGGTGCCATAACTCAACAACGCGTCGCGGCGGTCTTCAACCTGCATCACTTGCGCTCCTTCGGCGATCCTCGGGCCGATATTTACATATCCTGGAATGGCGAGCTACTTCCCGCTAGGCTGCGGCAGCGCGGACGCATTATCACCTCGCGCGGGTTTAGGAGAGGATCATGGCTCAGCCGGCGGTCAGACAAATCGTGCTTGCGTCCCGGCCGAAGGGGCCGCCGACGGCGGAGAATTTCCGCCTGGAAGAAGGGCCGATGCCGGCGCTGCCGCCCGGCGGTCTGCTTCTGCGGGTGCTTTATCTCTCGCTCGATCCCTACATGCGCGGCCGCATGGACGACGCCAAATCCTACGCCAAGCCGGTCGGCATCGGTGAGGTGATGGAGGGCGAGAGTGTTTGCGAGGTGATCGCGTCCGATCGCCAGGGCTATGCCGCCGGCGACATCGTGCTGGCGCGTACCGGCTGGCGCACGCACGCAGCATGGGATGGCGCCGCTTTGCGCAAGCTCGATCCGAAGCAGGCGCCGATCACCACCGGATTGGGCGTCCTCGGCATGCCGGGCTTCACCGCCTATGGCGGGCTCTACGTCATCGGCAAGCCGAAGCCCGGCGAGACCGTGGTCGTCGCCGCGGCGAGCGGACCGGTCGGTTCGCTGGTCGGCCAGCTCGCCAAGATGGCAGGCGCTCGGGCGGTCGGCATCGCCGGCGGTCCGGAAAAGTGCCGCTACGTCACCGACGAATTGCGCTTCGATGCCGCCATCGACCACCGCGCGCCCGATTTTGCCGACCAGCTTGCCGCGGCCTGCCCCAAGGGCATCGACGTCTATTTCGAGAATGTCGCCGGCGCGGTGTGGCAAGCGGTGCTGCCCTTGCTCAATACCTACGCGCGAGTGCCGGTTTGCGGGCTGATCGCGCAATACAGCGCCGCCGGCCCGCCGGCCGGGCCGAACCTTCTGCCCGCGACCATGCGCGCGGTCCTGACCAAAAGCCTGACGCTGCGCGGCTTCATCAATGTCGAGTTCGCCGCCGAGCACTATCCGGCTTTCCTGAAAACCGTATCGGCCGGCATCGCCGACGGGCGCATCCGCTACCGCGAGGACATCACCGACGGGCTCGAGAATGCGCCGGCCGCGTTCATGGGCCTGCTCCAAGGCCGCAATTTCGGCAAGGCGCTGGTGCGCGTCGCCCCTGCGGCGTGACCGATTGGGCGTTCAATTGCCGTTGCACGGATAGGCTTGGCTCAGCGCTATGACCGCGAGCGCGGCGGCATTGTCCGGCGCGTCTTTTTGATTGCGGTGCGCGTACTGGACGAAGATGCGCACGTGATCCATCAGCGTCGCATCCGGCGGCGCGCAGATGCCAAGGAGCCGATTTCCGCCGTTGTCGACCAGGACCGACGCGTTCTGAATCGCCGACATGTAGTACCAGCAAGGCACGCCGGCACGCGGGATATCCATCGTGTTCGCCTGCGCGGTGCGGGCGGTATTGGTTATCGCCTCGCAGCTTTGCAGCAGCTCGTTTGCCATCTGCGTGGCGGCAGGACCCGCTCCGACGAGGCACGCTATCGCTGCCAGGGGAAAAGCGAATTTCGGCCTCATGGCGCAGCGCTCTCCTCTCGACAGCCGCAATCCGCTGCCGTCAGTTCGTGCTCGCGTCCCGTGCGCCCGGTATCATCGGCCGGGACGTTCTTCTCGTCAAAGCGGCGGCTCCGAACCACGATTGCTGCTTCAATCGGTTTGTCGAAGATCTGCAGTCCGGCCGGAACGACCGCCCAGGCCGGGCGATCGCGGGTGAAGATCGCTACCGTCGGATGGAACAGCGACGGGTCGTCGAGCGAGCCGGCATAGATCGTGAACGACCGGGATTTGCCGATCTCGCCGCCGAAGACGAGGCCGCCGCAGACCGGACATGAATTGCGCACGGCATCGCCGCCGCTCGCGGCCTTGGAGGTGAAGGTCAGGGTTTCGCCGCCAAAGCGCACGGCGCTGTTGGGAAAATTCATGAAGGGGACGAAGCCCGAGCCGGACGCTTTGCGGCAATCGGCGCAGTAGCAGTAACCGGCAAGCGTCGGCTCGCCTTGCGCCTCGTAGCGCAGCGCGCCGCAGAGACAGCCGCCGGTGTAACGCTTGCCTTGTTCGGCCATTGTCGTTCGCTATTGATCGCTGCAGCGGCATAAAAGTGTGGCGGGCACGGGGGCGCATGTCTACCTTTCGCGCCGGTCGACGTCTTTGCCCGATGACCGGCAATTTTTCCAGTCGCGCGACGATCTCGACATGCGCGGCGTAGCGGAACTGGTCGACCGGCGTGACCTCGACGAGCCGATAGCCGGCGCGGACGAGTTCGCTGGCGTCGCGGGCGAACGTGGCGGGATTGCAGGACACCGCGACAATGCGCGCAACCTTGCTCGCCGCCAGCGCGCGCGCCTGCGCCTGTGCGCCCTGGCGTGGCGGATCGAAGACGACGGCGTCGAAGCGCTTGATCTCCGCCGCAGCGAGCGGCCGCCGGAAGAGGTCGCGCGTCTCGATGTCGACCGGCTTGAGGCCGGCGGCAGTCGCCGCACCGCGCTTGAGCGCGGCGAGCGCGGCTTCGTCGTCATCGACGGCGACGACGCGGGCGCGCTCGGCGAGGCGGAGCGCGAACGGGCCGATGCCGGAAAACAGGTCGGCCACAGTGGCAGCGTCGGCGCAGGCCGCGAGGACCAGCCGGGCGAGCGCCGCCTCGCCTGCGGCGGTGGCCTGCAGGAACGCGGCCGGCGGCAGCGGCACGATTGCGTTGCCGATGCGCAAGGTCGGCGGCCGCTGCTGCGCGATCAACTCGCCATGGCGGGTGAGACGGGCGAGATCGCGCTCCTGCGCAACGCGGGCGAGCGCCGTCATCAGCGGCGGCGGCAGCGGGCCGGAGCCGCGCACGTCGATGTCGAGCCCGGCATCGGTCGCGGTGATCTGAATGTCGAGCGGCTTTTTCGCGGGATCGAGCGTTTCCGCAATGGCCCACGCGGCGCCGATCGCTCCGTCGAGGCTTTTGGCCAGGACCGGGCAGCGGTCGATCGGAACGATGTGGTGTGCGCGTGCCGCAGAGAAGCCGACTTCAAGCACGTCATGCGCGCCGCGCCGGGCGTGGAGCACGGCCCGGCGGCGGCCCTCGCCATGCGCATCGATGAGATCGCCGACCGGGGCGTCGAGGCCGGCCTGCCGCAAGGCGGTGACGAGAAGGTCGCGCTTCCATGCCCGATACGGCGCGGCGTCCCAATGCTGCACGGCACAGCCGCCGCACACGCCGAAATGCGGACAGATCGGCGCGATGCGCTCCGCGCTTGCCGCCGCGACGTGAACGAGACGCCGACGGTCGGGGTGGCCCGGCACCTCGGCGACCTCGACCGTCTCGCCGGGCAGCGCGCCGGGGATGTAGAGCGGGCCGCCGGCGCCTCCCGCGATACCGTCGCCGCGATGGCCGAGCCGCTCGATCACCAGCCGTTCAGCCACGTTCGGCCTCGATGAAGAACTCGGCGTTACCGTCGCCGCCGCGGATCGGTGACGGCATCAGGCCGCCGACGCGCCAATGCTGGGCAGCGAGAAACGCGGCGATGGCGTCGCAGACCGCGGCATGGACCGCGCCTTCGCGCACGATGCCTTTCTTGGCGCCGCGACGCGCCGTCTCGAATTGCGGCTTGATCAGCGCCAAGAGCGTTGCGCGCGAGGGCATAAGCTTGCCGATCGCTGGCAGAACCAGCTTGAGCGAAATGAAGCTCACATCCACGGTGGCAAAATCCGGCGGCTCCGCGAGCCGCGACGGATCGAGCTTACGGATATCGGTTGCTTCGAGCGACACGAGCTGCGCCGGCCGTGCAGCGAGGGATGCAGCTGGCCGCGGCCGACATCGACCGCAAAGACGCGCCGCGCGCCGCGCTCGAGGAGCACTTGGGTAAAGCCGCCGGTCGAGGCGCCGACATCGAGACAGACGCGGCCGGCCACATCGAGATGAAAATGGTCGAGCGCCGCGGCAAGCTTGACGCCGCCGCGCGAGACATAGGGATGCTCCGGCTCGGCCTCGATCGCGGCGGCGGTGGAGATTTCCTCCGACGGTTTGCGCACCGGCACCCCGTCGGCGCAGACGCGTCCGGCCGCGATGGCCGCCTGCGCCCGTGCGCGGCTCTCGAACAGGCCGCGCTCGACGAGGAGCCGATCGGCGCGTCGGCGAGGGGTCATGGGATTCATCCTCCCCCGCTTTCGCGGGAAAGGATGATCTTAAGAGCGCACGAACTTGACGACGTCGCCGCGCAAATTCTGCCCGAGCGCCTCGAAAGCCTTGGTGACGATGCCTTTGCTGTCGAGGCCGGCTTTCGCGTACATCGCGTTCGGCGAGTCCTGGTCGATGAAGATGTCCGGCAGCACCATGGAGCGGATCTTCAGGCCGCGGTCGAGCACGCCCTGCTCGGCGAGCGTCTGCATCACGAAGGCACCGAAGCCGCCGATCGAGCCTTCCTCGATGGTGAGCAGCACCTCGTGCTCGCGGGCGAGCCGCAGCAGTAGATCGACGTCAAGCGGTTTGGCGAAACGCGCATCGGCGACCGTGGTCGACAGGCCGTGAGCGGCAAGCTCGTCGGCCGCCTTGAGGCATTCGCCGAGCCGGGCGCCGTAGGAGAACAGCGCGACCTTGGTGCCTTCGCGCAGGATGCGGCCCTTGCCGATCTCGAGCGGCTTGCCTTCTTGCGGCATCGGCACGCCGCGGCCCTCGCCGCGCGGATAGCGCAGCGCCGAAGGCCGGTCGTCGATGGCGACCGCCGTCGCCACCATGTGCACCAGGTCGGCCTCGTCGGCCGCCGCCATCAGCACGAAACCGGGCAGGCAGCCGAGATAGGCGATATCGAAGGAGCCGGCATGCGTCGGCCCGTCGGCGCCAACGAGGCCGGCGCGGTCCATGGCGAAGCGCACCGGCAGCCGCTGGATGGCGACGTCATGCACGACCTGGTCGTAGGCGCGCTGCAGGAAGGTCGAATAGATGGTGGCGAACGGCTTGTAGCCTTCGGTCGCGAGCCCAGCCGCAAAGGTCACGCCGTGCTGCTCGGCAATGCCGACATCGAAGGTGCGATCGGGAAACTCTTTCTGGAAAAGGTCGACGCCGGTGCCCGAGGGCATCGCCGCGGTAATGGCGATGATCTTCGGGTCCTTGCGCGCTTCCTTGATCAGGCTTTCGCCGTAGACCTTCTGATAAGCGGGTGCCGCCGCCTTCGCCTTTACCTGGGCGCCGGTGGCGACGTCGAACTTGACGACGCCATGATATTTGTCGGCCGAGTTCTCCGCAGGCGCGTAGCCTTTGCCCTTTTGGGTGACGACGTGCACCAGGAACGGTCCGTTCTTGGCGTCGCGCACGTTCTTCAGCACCGGCAGAAGATGGTCGATGTTGTGGCCGTCGATCGGGCCGACATAGAAGAAGCCGAGCTCGTCGAACAGCGTGCCGCCGGTGACCAAGCCGCGCGCATATTCTTCCATCGCCAGCGCGCGCTTCTCCAGCATCTTCGTCGGCATGCGCTTGGCGATCTGGCGGAACAGGTTGCGCACGCGGCGATAGCCGCGGCCGGAGACGCGGCGGGCGAGATAGGCGGAAAGCGCGCCGACCGGCGGCGCGATCGACATGTCATTGTCGTTGAGCACGACGATCAGGCGGGAGTCCATCGAGCCGGCATTGTTCATCGCCTCATAGGCCATGCCGGCGGACATGGCACCGTCGCCGATCACGGCGATGACGTTGTTCTGCTTGTTCTCGAGGTCGCGGGCGACCGCCATGCCGAGCGCCGCGGAAATCGAGGTCGAAGAATGCGCGGCGCCGAACGCATCGTATTCGCTTTCGGCGCGCTTGGTGAAACCGGACAAGCCGTCGCCCTGGCGCAGCGTGCGGATGCGGTCGCGGCGGCCGGTGAGAATCTTATGCGGATAGGCCTGGTGGCCGACGTCCCAAACCAGCCGGTCATTCGGCGTGTCGAATACGTAATGCAGCGCGACAGTGAGCTCGATCACGCCGAGCCCGGCGCCGAGGTGCCCACCGGTTACGGCGACAGCGTCGATCGTTTCCTGCCGCAATTCATCGGCCACCTGGCGTAACTGGCCGGGGTCGAGCTTCCTGAGATCGCTTGGCGTTTTGACGCGGTCGAGCAACGGGGACTTTGACGGAACGGTCACGCGAATGCTCCTACGTTACTAGCCCTGTTGGCCGTTGGGGCCTAAATGGCGTGTATCTCGAAGGTCGCGCGCGCCCGTCCACTGGCACACACGCACAAAACCCTTGACCCTTACACCATTCCCGGCCGGAAAGGCAATTTCGGCAAATTGTCGGTCGTGCGTCAGTTTGAATTTTTGCCTTGTGG
>Ga0210394_10002072_pt1 | contig 28789 bp, 24 predicted proteins | sample IncBWC12MmetaG_FD_160121 | JGI IMG/M metagenome (GOLD analysis project Ga0210394, IMG submission 160121) | Forest soil microbial communities from Barre Woods Harvard Forest LTER site, Petersham, Massachusetts, United States - Inc-BW-C-12-M | ecosystem: Environmental > Terrestrial > Soil >...
GGCTTCCAGTTTTTTATCGCCAAAAATCTTCCCGGCGGTCTCTTTCACCGCTCCCTTGGCCTGCTCTGCCGAGCCTTTGATTCGATCTTTGTCCATTGCCATATCCTCGTTATTTATTTGTTCGGTGTGTGAGGTAACGGCCTCATCGAGTTATTGTTCCAGATAGCGCACCGGTCAATTCTATACAGACTCAGGAACACCAAACGCGCATTCTGATGAGCAGCGGGACGGCGAGCGTCCCAGCCCAGGAGAATGTCATGAAGAATGCTTTACTCGCCCTTTTTGTTGTTCCGCTCCTAACGGTGCCGGCATTTGCTGGCTCTTCGAGCGCCGGCGACAAACCAATAATCGTCGCGGAAGACGTCGGAGTTGAGGTCGGCAACGTCGGCGTTGGCGTCGGCGAGCGACACCGGCATCGGGACCATGGTGACCTCTACCTGTCTACGCGACACCGCCATCACCATGACGATCGCCGTGACGACCGCCGCTAAGATATCCTCAGCCCGCCGATCTATCGAAGCGAGCAATTCGGTACAGATTTAGGAAGCGCTGGGTTGTGAGCGCAGCATAGGCACTCCCCATTCCCCCGAGCCCCTCGCGCGCCTGAGCTGTAACGCGCCTGAAGACCCCGGCAAGGTCGCCCCCTTCCAGGGGTCTTCGGTTTTATCAGGCGAGGCTAGGCGATGTCCGTTCGTGGCCCATCTCGGTCGCGCCGACTGTCAGCTTTCGTGTCCGCTGTCAGGGGTGTAGCTGCCGCGTCGGCCAGGTTGCCGGTGAGGCAGTTTATGACCCAAAGTGACCGTGAGTGGAACCGCTCGGCCAGAGTGTGATATGTCTCAGCTCACCCGACGTGGTCTCCGGCGCAGGCGGACACTTTTGCGAGCGGAGGACTTGGCTGGAACCTTCCGGCGTCGGTGGGTATCGCGCTCGCCGAGCGAGACAGCGGTCGTAACCGTCCGGTGATTGCGATCATCGGCGATGGGTCGTTCCAGTATTCAATTCAATCGATCTGGAACGCAGCGCAGCTGCATCTTCCCATGCTGATCGTCGTCATGCGCAACGACGAATACGCTATCCTGAAATCGTTTGCGGTCCTTGAGCAAACGCCGGGTGTTCCTGGCCTTGACCTTCCCGGTATCGACATCGCCTCCCTAGCACGAGGCTATGGCTGCGATGCCGCACGCCTTGAGGACATTGATGCGATCAGAAAGGCCGCCACCGAAGCCTGGAGAAAGCAAAAGCCGACCGTGCTGGATATTCCTATTTCCGCTCAAGTTCCGCCGCTGATTTAGTGAAACCGGCCGCCGACTGGATGATCGAGTAAGATAGGTTTTCGCTGCGGTGCAGGAGTCGCTTTTTTGGCCCTTCTCGACGCTTTAGCGGCTCGCCAATTCGGTCCCGCTTAGGCGTTGTAGTTAGCGCTGTCCCCGCCTGTTACATCGTAAGTCGCGCCGCTCACCATGTACGCCTCGTCTGAGGCCAAGAACACGACCACCGGCGCAACCGCCTCGGGTTCGATCCAGGGAACGCCAAGCGGCGTCTTTGCGATCAGCCTCTTTTTAGCTTCGACTTCCAGTTCGGCCGTCGATTCCTTGGATTCAATTTCGTCGACGGCCTGTTCGTAGCGCTGCCGGTGTCGGGTAAGAGGCGTGTCGATGAGACCAGGAATAACGGCGTTGACGGTGATCTTATGCTCACCCAGTTCCAGAGCGACGGACTTCATCAGACCGATGATGCCCCATTTGGAGGCGGAATAGGCGGCGCCATATTTGGTGCCGTGTCTACCTTGTGTAGATGAGGTGACGATGATGCGTCACTCTACGCCGTGCTCTCTCTCCCGAATTTCCGGCTGTCGCGATCGTGGACTTTATCCCTTAGCGCGGCCGCGCGCCGAACGACACCTGCTGCCGGCGCCGATTCCTTTTTGGTGAAATGGATGGAGCTCGGGCGGTGGGCGCGACGGTCGTTGCGGAGCTACCGGGTCGCCGGTTGATCGCCGGGCTGTTGCGCGCAGCGGCGGGGGCCCGCGTTCACCATTTCTCTCACCCACTCGCGCGCGCGAGGCGCTGATGATGGCGGGCGCCGGCGGCGCGATGCGAGCTACGGGGTGGCGCGCGACAGCCCACCGGTTTCAACAATTCGGTGAGGGGGGCTCTGATGGCATCGCTCGCTTAAGCGGACGGCGAGCCCGTGGACAGCGACGAGCATGCGAGATCGACCTGCGGGGTGCTCGACCTGCGCCAGCAGCCTGTGCGGCGCTGTCTGTGGCAATGGATGGTGGCTGGCAGCCGACGTCGATGGTTTGTTGGTGCCGATCGGCGGCGAGGATTCGGCGGCGCTGCGCCGGCGATGATGGTCGTAACGCGCCGTGGTGCGACCAACACGACACTCGCCGCCACCTAGCGACATCGGTGTCGTTCTGGGATGGTGATCGCCGGCTGCGCTCGGTCTCGCTTGCGCCCTGAATCGGCGTGATGCCTGGCGGCACTGAAGGACCAGCGGAAAATTCCCGCGTTCACCATTTCTCTCACCCACTCGCGCGCGCGAGGCGCTGATGATGGCGGGCGCCGGCGGCGCGATGCGAGCTACGGGGTGGCGCGCGACAGCCATAGGAGGAAACAAGGCGATCGGCTAACCCAACCGCCTTATCAGGCTTTTGCACAAAGAGTCTCATTCCAACGAACGTCTACGCGTCAGCAATTGGATTGTGCAACGACTCTATTATTACGCAATCAAGTAAACCGTCGAACTCCGATTTCTGCGGTCTTTCAGCATGTAGTTGATCCAGCCCGCGTTTGCACCGTCGCGGACAAGAATTCGACGGTGACCTAACTCGACCTTCGCCCAACAGTCACCGATTAAAGTCTCGAGGGCAAAGGCATCGAAATGCGGCGGCAATTCTATCGCGCAATGGATATGCCATCGACCTGACGTGCCACGCTCCCATCGACGCAAGGAGCGAGCGCGGACCTCGCCTTTCTCAAGTACGGCTAACACGCGAAGGCGTTTGCCGTGACGACGAAATGCAGATCCATACACTGCTTTGTTGAGGAGGTTCATGAAATGCCGAAACGCTTGTCGGCATTGATAGTGGTCGATCCTTATCCAACTGCTACCGTCGGCTTGGCGGCCTTGCTTCAAAGTCAGTGTGACGTCGCAAAATTCACCCCAGCTACTCGTGTCGAATAGATTTGATTTGGCGGATTCAATAGTATCAGCTTCGATCGAGTTGATGTTGGCGTGAATTGCAGAGGTGGCGGTAGATGTAATGGCAGCCTTTGCGCAGTGTCGTTCGAAAATTTGCGAGGAAGTCAAGTTTTAGGCTCCAGACTCGTTTCTCGAATGCGGCTGCCGTAGCCTTACTGTATTCTGGCGTCAGCGATGTTGCGAATGACCAGAGCGCCACCTTATGGCATGGGCGGTATGGCGCGAGTTCGATTCCAAGGGGCTGGGATAGTGGTCTCAAGTGCGCTAGAGTAACGGCGCTAGCAAACCGAGGGCAGCGCGCGCGTTAATGCCGAGTGCTGGCGAAGACTGCGTCATCGGCCAACATCTGCCAGTCGACATTACCGGCTTTTTCCTCTGTCTATCCATTCCTGCAAATCATTTAGTTCATAAAATACCTTGCGACCTATCTTCGTGCTCGCGGGGCCTTTCCCTTCCGTGCGCCGGCGTTGCAGCGTCCGCGGGCTGCAGCCCAGCAATTTAGCAACGCGACGCTCGCCGAGAAGTTGTCGGCCTTCGATAACGATCTCGTCGCCAGCGGCGGCTGTCGCGGGAGCCGTTGCCTCAGGATTGGCAATCGTCGGCGGCGCGGTGTTCGTTGCTGACTTGTGAGGCTGAGGCTTGTCCTCGCCCGGTACCAGTAACAGACCGTTCGACTCGTCACCAGTCGGCACGTCGGTTGCTGACGGCGTCGAGCGCGGCTCGGTTGGTTCCGCCGCGACATCGATCCTGGCACGGGCTTGCAGATCGCGTAAGAATTCCTCACGAGTTTGCCAGCGATCCGGATGGGCCCGCAGCCATTCTTCCCTCTGCCGCGGGGACAATCTTCCGATGACGAAGTTTCTGTCGCGGCGATCGTAGAACACGTGACCTTCATACTCTCGCCAGTCAAAGGGGTTTTCGGTGGTCATTGTCAGGTCCACCGGCCGCGGCGTCGATGCATCGGAGATCGTCGATGAGTTGGTCTCGATCGTGACCGGGGCAAGCCCGTCGGATTTCCGTTCGGCCGCGAGATCGCCAATCGCGGCCGAAGACCCGAGTTTGGCGGCAGCCGCTTCGGCCTCGCGTCGCACTGTATCTGCAAGCAAGGCGGCGGGGTTTCTGATTCCGGCCGACTTTGCCGTCGCCAACACGTACTTGATGAATTCGGCCAACTCGGGGGGCGCAAGGTTAGCCGGGTGGGTCGCACCAAGGCGTGCGCGGAGAAGCTGTGCCCCATTTATAAGACAGGCGTCATGGAACAGCGTGATGATGTGGGCCAGGGTGACGCCTTCCGGTATCAACGCGGCCAGCGTTGGGTCGCCGTTGGCAACAGGTGTATCCATACGCATGATCGAACCTCCCGAGCGCAACAGATGCGGCGCGCTGCGACGCAAAAGGCGAAAGGTGTTGTCAGGAAATCCGCGTCGCCACGGAGGTTCGACCTACTGACGCGCCCGATAGGGCCGTGGGGTCGGTCGGCAACTCACTGCGAGCATTGAACCCAACAGTCGGAGGACCCATGTCCTCTAGGACAGTTCTGTCCACGAGTCGTAGCAGGCAAATAGCCTCCGCTACGGGCATTTTCAAGGCGGCACTGGTCCGATCCGACCCGGACGGGTCACTTCCGCGCCCCGCCAAGCTTTTCGACCCGGAACCGTTTCGCACCACCGATTATGCGTTCGGCGTGAAGAATCCACGGCGTAGGCAGATGAGGCAGCGACCGGCTTCGTCCCGCGCGAGGGGAATAGTGCCGGCATGCCCGGCGAGATGCCTCAGATGGTCACCGAACGTCCAAATGCCGGCGCCGTCAGGCACCAGGATCGGTGCGGTGTCGTCCGCCGTCCGAGGGGTGGAGGCTTTATTTCCATTGTTGCTCACTGCATCACTCCGATCGACGTCGCTGCCGAGTCTTAGAAATGTCCGCACGGAGTTCGCCTACATCGATCACACTCATTGCGGTCACGCGCGTGCTGTTTAGTTGGAGGCGTTTCTCGCACGAAGGTGCCAGGCGTTCGCACGCTGCTGGGCAAGTCTGGCCATGGTTTGAAACTCCAGGGCCGAATTCGCGACGCCCCTGATCAGCCCAGTCCTGAGCTTCGACCAGGTGTTTGGCTGCACGGTGCTCGAACATGCGAGCGGTTTCGAGACAGACGGCGCGCGTGTAGGGATGAGTTCTTATGTTCTCGATCACGGCACGCCTAGCGACGCCCCCGACGCAAGTTTGATTTTGGCGGTTTCCAACCGGCGCCGGGATTTTCGGGCTGCGATCGGGGCAGCGGTGGCTTAAGGGGTCAACCGACATTTTTCTGTCGGGCGCTCTGCCGTTCCGACGGCGTTGCCGTGGCCCCCTTTTTGGCGTTGCCCGCAATAGGGAGCAGCATCTCGCCCTGTCCCTCAATCCGCTTGCGCCCTTTCTTCGGCGGAGTGGCTGATGCTTTTTCCTCTGCAATGCTGCGGCGGAGCGCGTCCATTAAGTTTGCGACATTCTGCGGCCGTGGCGCGGCATGCTCCCGCGACACTGGCAAGCCGGCCTGCTTCTTCCTGAGCATAGCGGCGACGGCTTCCTCATAGCGATCCACAAACTGCGAGGGGTCGAAGTCCGTCGCCTTGCTCTGGAGGATATGCTGGGCCAACTCGAGCATAGCCGGCTCGACCTTCACGTCAGGAATGTCCTCGAAATACTCCTTCGCGTCCCTGATCTCGTATGGATAGCGGAGCGTGGTGGCCATCAGCCCCTTGTCCCAAGGCTGGAGCATGATGACCCGCTCGCGCTTTGCCAGCACGACACGACCGAGCGCAACCATGCCCTTGCCGCGCATGGCCTCGCGGATCACCGCGAATGCGTCCTGCCCGACTTGGCCGTCCGGCGTGATGTAGTAGGGGCTGTCTAGATACCGCTCGTCGATCTGCTCGCGCGGGACAAACGAGTCGATTTCGATGGTGTGTTTGCTTTCGACCGTAAGAGCGTCGAGTTCGTCGTCGTCTACCGGGATGTAGGCGTTCTTGGCATATTCGTGGCCCCGGCCCTTATCGTCGCCCTCGACCGGCTCGCGGGTGATGTTGTCGACCAGCTGCTGGCGCAGCCGGTTGCCGGTCTTCTTGTTGATCTGGCGGAACGACACGCGCTCGGTCGCTGATGTCCCTGTGTAGATGGCGATCGGACACGAGACGAGCGAGAGCTTGAGGTAGCCTTTCCAAAACGCACGCGCGGGCGCCATGGACATATCTCCGCTTGGTTGCAGGCGCCACCTGGGCCACCTGCCGCGTTTTCGGACCACCTTGCTCGGAGAAGCGCAGGTTGGCGCGGGCCAATCCGTCGAAGCCCGTCTCAGTACGCTGAAACTAATGTAGGGCGCGGTTTCTGAGAGGCGAATCCTCTCGCTTGTGATGGTTAATCGGCCATTTTCGGATTCTTCTCGTGCGAGCGTTCCGCTCTTTATAAGCCCGCGCATCAGTGGTGACTGGAGACCGGCAACAGCCGAACGCGTCCGAACCCTGAATCGGCGCGCCGTTGAACACCAATCAGCTCTAACGCTGGCTAGCCCGAGCGAGCAACGCTCTTACTCGCCGGCGACTGGAATTCGCACAAAGTGGCTGATGTAGAAAAGTGGGCCAAGGATTGCGCGACTTCAAATCATCAACCGCATCGGGCCGCTCTGTCCCGCAATAATTCCGGGTTATTCACTTGGAACAGGGGGCGACCCGCACGACCGTCAGGTTATGAGCCTGACGAGCTACCGGGCTGCTCCACCCCGCGCCAGGAAAAAAGCGACGCGATATCGTTAACTTACCGGGATGGCATTTCCCGATCGGCCGAATTTTAGTCCGCCATGTCAGATCGATGTCACATGGAATAATTCGGAAGAGATCGCAAGCCCTGTGAATCGTAGTCTTCGACCCACCTATTTAAACCCGTTTGCCGCCCGTCCTTTTTTGAGGCCAACCCCTCTGATCACCATGTTCTCACCGGGCGGCGATACTTAAGCTGCTGAAAGACATTAATATCCGTGCGGCCCGGGAGAATTGGCCAAGCCGAATTTGGTTGCCTCCCAAGGCTACTTTGGCGAGAAATAAGGCAAAGGGAACCGGCCCTGTCGCGGCGGGGGAAGGCGCCTGGGGGATTGAATGGAGGGACGGGTTGATATCCCGCTCGATACCGAGCGGCCGTGGCAGGCGGATCTCTGCCAATTCTTCACACGGGAGAAGGTCGCGGAACTGTGCTTAGCGCACGTAGCCTTCCCGAAAAACATTCTCTCGATGCGGCTGTTGGAACCGGCGGCGGGTCAAGGCGCATTTTTTCTGCCGTTGCTCCCGCGTTTGGTCCGGTCATGCCGGCGGCAAAAGAAGAGCTTCGATGTTCTGCGGCCAATCATCCGCGCCTATGAGATCGACGCGCGGGTCGCAGATAGCCTTCGCTCGCAAACGGAGACCATGCTTGAGGCGCTCGGGGTCGACCGGCCGAACGCGTGCCATATCGCGCGCGATTGGATTCGGAATACGGATTTTCTGGAAGCTCGACCGCGGACGCGCTTCACACATATCGTAGGAAATCCACCCTATATTCGCTGGGATGCGATCCCCGGCTCGCTGCGTGACTCTTACAAGAGCCGGTTCGCCTCGTTCAAGCAGCGCGCCGACCTTTACGTCGCATTCATCGAGCGTGCGCTGGCGTTACTCGGCCACAACGGTCAGCTCGGCTTCCTATGCCCCGGAACATGGACGCGCAACGTCTACGGTGGCGCCGTGGGTGAAGCCTTCACGACGCTCGGCCAGCTTAAAACGATCATCGATTTCAGCGACGCGGAGAGCTTCGAAACGTCGGCCGACGCCTATCCTCATTTCTTTGTGTTTCAGAAAGGTGCAAAGGGCCCGACCCGAATACGCTCGATGGCGGGAAGCGATAAGATCCGGCTGTCGGGCAAGACGATCGTCCGGAAATTTGGGCCGTCGGCATCCCCTCTTTTTCTTAGCCGTGACTTGGCTGCCACCAAGACGGTAAAGGCTGCGCGAAAGCGCTTTCCAAAAATCGAAGAGGCGGGATGCGTGATCCGGGTCGGTTCGGCAACCGGATGCAACGGCGTTTTTCTTGGATCGCGGCAGGAAATTTCTGTCGAACGGTCCCGACTGCTGCCCTTCGTCAACGCGCATTCCGTCGAAAAGGGGAAGGTGCGTTGGACCGGCACGTATATCGTCAACGTGTTCGACGCCGACGGCAAGGTCGTTACGCTCGCGCGGTTCCCGCGTATGGCAGCCTACTTGCGACGGCATAAGGCCGCGCTGCAAGCCCGCGCGAAAGCAAGCAAATCGAAAATCTGGTGGCGCTCGATCGATAGCCTGCACCCTGACTGGTATGCGGCTCGCAAGTTGCTTGTCATCGACGTATCAGCCAGTCCGGTCATTGGCCTCGACAGCGTAGGCTATTGCGCGGGCAGCGGGGTTTATCAGATCAAGAGCAGCGATTGGCCCCTCGCTGATTTGCTCGTGTTTCTCTCGGCTGGCGTTCTTGGGCTCTTCGTGTCGGCGCTGTCCGCTGGCGCGGCAAATGGTTTCCATCGGTTTCAGAAAAATCAAATTGCGGCAGTTCATCTCCCACGATGGGACGAAATGGACGCGGCGTGGAAAAAGAAATTCAAGGCCGCGCGGCGCGAAAAAAAAGGCGAGGCCATTCTCAAGCTTGTGGCAGGGCAATATCAATGCGACGCCAGTCTGCTGGCGAACTATGTTGCCCGCGACTGGCACCATTTCTGCTCCAAATCATCGGCGCGGTAGAGGCAGCCGATGCACCGCAGCACGTGGCAAGACAGAATTGCAGATGCGGCAGCGTCAAAGAAGGAACGTACGCAGCAGCTGCTTGCCCGGATGAAGGAGCGGCGTGCGGCAGAGGAAGCCGTGCAGTCTTCGGCGTCCATTGAGGGGACGGCGCCGTCGGCTTCGGTCGTGGCAACCGTCGTGGACGACCGCGACTTGGGCGTGGTGCCGGAGACGCCCAATCAGGACCTCGTTCAATTCATTGACTTGATTGACCGCGTTCATGCCAGCGATCGAAAGCTGCATCTCGCGCTTTTCTGGCCGCATATTTCGCCGCGCGCGATCCTGCCTTGGATGCTCCGCGAAGTGAGCCGCGGACGAACGGGCGCGCCGTTACGCACATTGTTCGTGAACATGGGACGGCCGGCCCTCCGGACGGTCGCGGGAATCGCGGCGCGGACGGAACGGCTTCGGGCAAGAGGTCTTGTCCGCAGCGGCGCGATTGGAGGAGCGCTGCCGTCGTCCCTCGGACCGGATGCACAATTTTACATGTTTCTTGGTGACAAGACCTATGGCGGCATTCCCTACGTGCCGTTTATTTCGATTGTCCCCCATTCGGTGGCGTTGAACGACGGAACGTTCTGGCGCGATTTTGACGAGAAAACGCTTAAGGGGTTCAAGCGGCTCTACCCCCCGGCACGACTGAATTCGATCCGAAGGAGCTTGGAGACTCTGAGCTCGGCGAGACGAAGTGTCTCATACGCGTTCTTGCTGCCATCCCATTTCCCGGCCTCCGATCGCAAGCAGGCGCTGCGACAGCTGCCCGGCACCGTGGACTTGGCGATCGTCGATATGACCGCGCATGCTGTTCGCGGCCGCGATGTGAGCGCACTGGTGCGTGATTTGCTCGCGGAGCTGCAGGACGAGTTGCCGTCGCCGCCGGTGCATGTCCTCGTGCTGACCGATCAGCCCCTTTGGTTCTCGTTCATCCGCGGCTCGCTGCGAGGGCGCCCGGAGCCCGGATGTTTCGGAACGAAACTGGAAAGCCATCATCTTGCGTGGCAGACGCGCGGCTATGGGTTTGACGCGATACAGGCGCGATCGCCATCTTCAAGGCCGATTGTCGAAACAATCGCTTCACGGGAATGCGTCGTCGCGACCCGGCTCTGGGAAAAGGCAAGAGAGCTCGAGGAAGGCAACCCCCTTGCTGCCGCAATGACGCAAGGCGCGATGGCTTTAAAGGCGATGGCGCTGACGGCGGCCGGCGCGGATGCCATTTTGGCGCCCTACACCGACGTGCACGACGCTTATCACCGTATCAAACGTGAACGGCACTCGTTCGAGCCCCACTTCAACAAGGCGATGGCGCTTCTCGGCGAAGGCCATGCAGGGCCGTGGCGTGACGTCATCCAGACCGATCTAGCCGAAGGATTGGGCTTGGCTTCTGCGCTGCGGATCGAAACGCCGCTCCTGCGTTATTTGAAGCGGGTCTTGGCGGAGCTTAACCCGCGTAATGATGTCCTCGTTGTGTTGCGTCATCCGGAAGATGCACAACTGGCAAACGATCAACTACTCGATTATCTCACAACGCCTGGATCCTTTGTCGCCGGGGTTCCAGAACTCCGCGCGACGACGCCGAACCACTATGGGGCTGAAGTAGCACAGCGGCGGCCCTCGGTGGTTATCTGGGCGGCGTCGGCTGTTACCGGCGCGCGTGCTTATGTCGGCGACCCGTACTGTCCTCAAGAATTCCGGTTAGTGGTCGCAGGACAGGACGCAGGAACGCTTCATCGGATTCTGAAAGCCGTACCCGCAGACGGCGCGTATGCCGCCTTCCGGGAACGAGCGGACTTGCTTCAGAACGCGCTGCCTTGGACACCAAAGGAATTTAGAACGCTTTCAACTGCGTTCGGACTTGATGTGGACCGGCGGCACGACGCGCTTCCGTTCACCGGGCAAGGCTACTTGTTGCTCGACGGATACGGCAAGCTTTCGGCCGGGCCTGGATCGCAATTCTACGTCCTCGATTCCGCTTTGCATCAGTTGGCCCCGCGGGAAGCGCGGGCGATCGAAATTGGCGATGCGGTATTCGTGATGCCAGATTCGATTCGAGAGGAAATCGAGGCTGCTCTTCGGGAGAAGGACGATAAAGGCCGTACGCTGGAACAAGCGCTCGTCGATCAGTACAAACTTACCGTAAAAAGAGGCGTTGAAACGCTCTCGGCAGAGTACGGAAGCAAGGGACTCTCGGCTCGTGTACACGATCTCCTCTTCGAACAAAACCCGGGGCTGCCGCCGATTAGCAAGCACGGGGTGGATTATTGGTTGCGCGCCGCAGAAAGGGCCGAAGTCGATACGCCGCACGCTGCGATCAACCCTGCGCATATCGAGGCGTTTCTGAAACTCATGGGCGCGGGCGTTCTTGCCCGGCCTCTGACCGATGCCGTGCGGATCGTGCGGAGCGATCTCCGTCGTGATGGGCACACAAACAGAGGGCTATTCGATCGCTTGCTGCTCGACGCCGATAGCCTCATCCAAGGCCCGAAATCGTCCTTCGCGCGGCTTCAGAGCATTCGGCGTGACGCGATGGAAAGCGTGTATCCCGTTCTCGAAAAGCACTTGGAAGCTTCGGCTTCCTCAGCTGGCACGGTGGGCCTCGAAAGGGCTGCGGAATGACCCAGCTTCTGTACCCCAACGGAAATGATGTAGCGCACGCAACGAAGGAGGCCGTGGCCTCCGCGATCATCCATCGCATGTATGACCGCCTGAGAGGCGCAGGTCCGACTGGACGCATCATTTACAGGGAAAAGCCTTCAAAGGTCATCCATACGCAGCATCTATTGCCCCGGCGCGAGCCCTCGGCGACGGCGGCGACCTATGCGGAGAAGGATGACGTGACATCGCCCGCGCATATCGGGACGGCGGGCCTGACCTTCCAAATTGCCGATCGCAAGGATCGCGCGATCACGGTTTCGATCCGGGCATGCATTTATGTCCGGATGTTGCCTTCTCGGGCCGATCTTTCGGCCTCGAAAGTTGTCTTTCGACTGGCGAAGAATGCGCGCTCAGTCATCTTAAGGCACCGTCGGGAGGCGTTGCGCAGAGCCGAAGATGAGAACAGGGCCGTCTTGGGCGCGGAAGGACGCAAAAGCCCGGCCTGGCTCGAGATAAAAAATCGGGTGACCGAGCAGGCTGAAACCGCGGCCTTGCTTGAGCTCGGTATCACACCGGACGTTTTGGCCTCCCCGGCACGTCAGGACACGCTGATATCGATCTTGCCTGAGCAAGATGAAGAGCCAGCCGTGGATGATCCGGCTGTGAACGATGATCCGCAATCCAGTACCGATGTCGTGCTGGCGGATGAAGCCGGGGGTGAATCTTCCGCCGCGGTAGACGCGTTGGAGCAACCCGGTCGAGGGCCGGCCGTAGGGGATAGCGATACGCTGCGCGCCTTTGAGTTCGCAGTTGGCCCGGACACCACGCGTGCGCCGCCAGATGCATTGATCGAAAGAGAACAGATACCGCAGAAATGGCTACGCCTGGACGTCGATCTCGGCGCGCTAAGGATCGATTTTTCGCAAAGCGCCGAGGCCATTGATCGGGCCCTCGCTGATTACAATGCGGAGATGCAGCGGCGCATTGAACAGGCGATCGATGCCTGGCTCGCGGATAGCGACCCGGACAGCGGTGGACTGCTCTGGGCCTTTCCCTCAGGGCGAGGAGTGCAAAGCCGGACAATCACGCCCGCCGAGGTGGTGGCGTGGGATCAGACCCTGGCGACTCTTCGGAATAACCGCTGTCCGGCCCGTCCGACGATCTTGCCCGTATTGGAGTATGAAAACCTTGAAGACCCGCTGCGTCCCGACGAGCGGACAATCCGCATCATTCTCGCAAACGAATCCGACTTGCTCGATGCGAAACAGGCGGCGGCGCGCGAGACGGATGCGACGCTCTATCAGGTCGAGATCTCGACCGCGTTCGACCCCGATTTACACCGGCCAATTCGGCTGGAGCGCATCGCGCCATCTTATCGGTACAATGACTATCTCGCATACGATGGGCTGGGAATTAATTGCGGCGTGCGGCGTCGCGGGCTCGTTGACCGCAGCGTTTTAGAGACGACTTCCCTCCCCACCTACTATCAGCCACTGATCAGGCAATTCGATGTGGCCGCGCCGCCCGAGTTTGAAAAGCTTGGCGCGGCCGATGGCGGCCTCAACATCTTACGAAGTCTCCTGACGGCGTTCGATGAGTGGCTTGGCGCAACGGAAGCGGCCAAGCCCTACGGACGCTCGCTTGATCCCGTTGTGGATGCGCCGGACTACACGCGGGAAAAACAGCAATTCGAAGGGGTCGATCTGCGCGGCTGGCGCGCGGAGCGGGACGCGATAGCCCGGGGCCTCACGATTCTTGAGAAGGCATTCGAAGCGAAGTCAAAGGGCAAGGCAAGTGATGATCCAGAGGTGATACCGTTAACCGCTTGGCGTTTCATGAACCAGACGTTCGCCGAATTCTGGCGAACGAAGAACAAAGAGGTGAAAAGCTGGCGGCTGTTCCAAATCGCATTCATCTTGTCGCAGCTGCCGGCGATCGTTTCTCGCCTTGACTGCTGGAAAGGCGATGTCGCGCGCATGGCCGTAGAAGACCGTGAAGCAACCCTGCTCTATTTCTCGACAGGCGGCGGCAAATCGGAAAGCTTCTTTGGTCTGTTAGTATTTTGCCTCGCATTTGACCGGCTGCGTGGCAAGCAGCGCGGCATAACCGCGCTTGTGCGGTATCCCTTGCGCCTGTTGACGAGCCAACAAGCCCAGCGGTTATCGCAGGTTCTGGCGGCCGCCTATAAGATCAGCTGGCTTTGGAAAGATCGCGGCCTCGACCTCAAGGGGAGCGGCTTCGAGATTGGTTTCTGGGTAGGCGGCGGCAACACGCCGAACAATCGTAACGTCCGCGGCGTTTCCGAAATCCTAGTCCTCAGCGACGACTGGGACGAAGTTGCGGCCCGGCGTGGGGACTACACAGTCTATCTGGAGAAGTGGGGCCGGCTTTCGACGTGCCCGTTCTGCGCCGACACCCTGTCCGGACCCTCTGGAAAGCGCGTCTCGACGATTGGCCTGCGCCGCTTCCGCGAGGGGCTACCCGGCGAAGAACGGCTCGCGCATTTTTGCTTCAATAAGGAGTGCGCGTGGAACAAGCGGCACGGAGCTCACGGGCGGCCACATCCGCTTCCGATCCACATTATGGATTCGGATATTTACGCTCATGCGCCGGCCGTCTTGTTAGGCACGGTTGATAAGCTTGCCCTCATCGGTCAAAGCGCTCGAACCCTCGTCCGGGTGCTGGGCATGTTCGGATTTCCAGCGTGGCACCACGTGGATTCCGGGCGTTTTGTGTCGCCTTGGACCCGCGAACAATTTGGCAAGGGCCCGGCGGCATATGGCTGTGAAGCGGTATTTCCGTTCTACGACGACGGAAGGAAACTGCTCTTCGACCCGTATCCGCTTTTGGAAATTCAGGACGAAGCCCACCTTCTGGATGAATCGTTGGGCACGTTTTCAGGGTTGTTCGAGACGACCTTTCATCACGCTTTGCGAACCCTGGCGCCGCTCCTTGGCGATCAAGTGATCGAGGAAGCAGGGCGCGCTCGCCCGCCGCGGATCGTCGCGGCTTCCGCGACGGTTTCAGAGCCTTCTCGCCAGATCGATCAGATTTACCAGCGGCAGGTGGTCCTTTTCCCACAGCCGGGTCCTGACCTCTATGAGAGCTTTTATGCACGCCTGCAGCGTCCGAACAGTGGTGATCCCACGCGTGACGCAAGCGACAATGCGGAGCATCGGACGCCGACTCGGAGGCGCTACATTTCCCTGATGACGAATGGGCGAACGCATACGGCTGCGACGGTGGCCGTTCTGTCGGCGTTTCATCTGACCATCACGGAGGTCTTCAAAGCGCTCGTCGAAGGCGATGATGCAACGCGTCGGGTTGTCAGGCGAGAATTGGCGGATGTGCTTCCCTCAGACATCTTTCGTCAAGGTCATCGTGCCGTTTTGCTCGACCCCGATGTGCCCCATGCCCATGTTGCTTATGCCATTGATCTCGATCGGATTGCTCTTCTCTATGTCACCAACAAAAAGGGCGGCGATAACGTTAAGGCAGCGCTTCAGGATGTCATTCGCCGGGACCATCGTCTCGCCGGCATCGATGACATACCGGGTGTTCGCACCGCGCTGATCACGGGCGCCATTGATGCGGGCCGCATCGGGGCCATCGTCGACGAGGCTGCCAGAAAACCCACGGCCGGGGCGCCTTTCAAGGTTGAGGTGCTGCGGGACGCGTTGCGCGGAGTGATCGCGACATCGGCCATTTCGCACGGCGTTGATGTCGATGAGTTCAACATGATGTTCTTTGCCGGCCAGCCGCCGGACATTGCTGAATATATTCAGGCATCGTCGCGGGTGGGGCGCACGCACGTCGGAACGAGCATCTTGATCCCGACACCGCAGCAACGCCGAGACCGTTACATTGTCGAGATACATGACATCTTCCATCGTTTCTTGGAGCGGATGATCGATGCCGCGCCGGTGGAACGGTGGGCCGAAAATGCGATTACCCGGACACTCGCCTCTTTTCTGCAGCTAAAGCTCTGTGGGGTTGATTACCTTCGCAAGATGAACGCTGCGAAATCGCCGGCCGATAAGGCGGTCCAGGCAGAGCCCGACAACGTCGGCGAGATTGGTGAGCGGTCGAGAACCGACCACATCAATCTGCTCAATGAGCTGCGTGAATTTGTCGTCGACGGCATTGGCCTTGATCACGGCACATCGCCCACCAACAAGGATTTCTACAGGCAGCGTATCCACCAGATGTTCGACCTTGCTACGACGGCGATGGAGCAGTCGAACTGGAAAACCGAGAATCTTGAAAGTTTCTTCCGGCAGCCGGCCTGTCCGTTGACCCGGCCTATGACGAGCCTCCGCGACGTGGATGAAGCGGGTCTGATCGAGGGAGGGTACGGAAGCGGCTCCGATCGAATTCGGCTCGCTGATCTTGGTCGGGTCATGTCCGCCCTCATGCGGGGAAACAACAATTGGACGGGTGGTGAGGCGGGGGAGTAACGGACGATGGCGAAGACCCCGGAAACCTCCCGAGAGACCGACGCAAAAGGACCTTCGATGAGCCGGTCGCAGGCTCAAATTGCGATGAGCTACGCGCCCGGACAGCACTTTACGTTTGAGGGAGCCGCCGGTGCGTGCCAGGCAATGCCGTCACCCAATGCGACACCGGCCCGGCCGGCCCAAACCACGAAGGCGCAAATTGAGATGCGCATCGACGAGACCGCGCGCGCTTGGTTCGATAAGGCCGTCACGTGCCGCGAAAGTGACAATACCGCGCCTCGGCCATTTCCTGATTTCTGCGTGGATGTTTCCCTTCTGGATACAACGCGCACGCAGTACGCGTTCCGACCGCAGGCATTCGCCTACTTGAGGCCAGACCGCATGGGGTATCTTCCGCGGCCCACGACGCTGATTTGCAGCGAGTGCGGTTTGATCGAGGCGACCGAAAATCCAAAGCAGATGGGGCAACGGCTATCCGAGCTAAGCCGGGCCTGCCCGCATCCCAAACGACCGGACAATCCGGTGAATTGTTCGTGGGGTCAGCTCGATGTGATTTTTGCGCACTGGTCCGGTTCATGGAAATCCGCCAGCCCAAACATGACGATCTACGATCAGACCTCCCGCAGATCGATCAAGCGATTTGCAGTTTGCGGCAAATGCGGCAGCCGCCAGTTCGTCCTGAATAAGGATCAGGTCGCTTTGTCGAATTGGTCCTTTTCCTGTGCGAACTGCGGGACGAAGAATCCCGATCCTTGGGTCGAGAAATGTGATGAAACGCTGTCGCGCATCGCTGCAACGATAGGACCCGGAGGGAACATCGTCGGCGAAGCGTCGATGGAGAAGATCAATTACGCGGCGTCGTCGGCCTACTTCGTCAAATCGGATACGTTCATCACGTTTCCCGAAGGCTCAGGAATTGAGGCGTTGGAGCCCGGCCAGGCCTATCTCCTTCCCGGCGTGGTGGAGCAGTTGGTAGGGCTTGAGGGCCCGCCGCTCAGCGACGCCGATGTCAGTGATCAGTTGATATCCAAGGAGAGAGGTGCCGAGGCCAAGGAATTCGGCGAGATCCTGAAAGCCATCAAGTCGGCGGAGGACAGCAACAACACGCTTGTCGTTGACCTCATGAACAAGATGAAGGCCGAACGCCTCGCTAACTGGCAGCAAGCGGGCTGGCTTCAGCGGAATGCGGCCTTGCCGGCCAACATCCTGTCAAAGCTGCAACTGCGCCACGAATGGGCGGGAAAATACGATCCGTTCCGGCTCCTTGTCGAACATGCTGCGTTGGCGCGAACGAAGCTTCGTGGCGAAATTATCGGCGGACGCGCAACCTACGTCGATTTCACGAACCCTGACGAATGGCTTGTGCGGCCGGACTCGCCGCAGCGGACAACCATGATTGCGACGGCGCAGGAAGCCCTGCGCTACCTTGGGATTGCGCGGGCCGGCCTGATCAGCAAATTCGATCTGTGCAAGTTCAGTTTCGGGTACTCCCGCGTCGGGGACACGCCGCGTATCCTGAAGCACGGGCGTATGATGCCGGTTCGGCTGAACCTTTTCCCAAAAGTTCAAGTCGGGCATGACTCCCGCCATCCCGTATACGTCCTGGACCAGTCGAACGAAGCGTTTTATTTCAAACTGGATGAGGCCCTCGTTCGCGCGTGGCTCGCGCAGCCCGAGATGGGATGCGCCGACGGCGGCCTGCTCAACGACTATCCCGACAATTTTGCCGCCGCGATGCTGGCGTCGGCCGAGGTCATGAGCGGTTATCTGGAAGAACACGACCGCAAATCGAATCCGACCATCTTTAAGATGACCTACGCACTGCTGCATTCCTATGCCCATTACATCATGCAAGGAATCCAGCAGTTCTCAGGGCTCGATCTGGGATCGATTGGCGAATATCTGTTTCCCTGCGATCTTGGGTTTGTCGTTTATCGCAATGGGATGACGCTTGACCTCGGCGACTTGTCCGCGCTGTGGCGTAACCATCACGAAGCTTTCCTCGCTTATCTCCGGAATTTCCCGACATCCTTGGGCTGCAACCTTGGCAATTTGTGCATGACCAAGGGCGGCGCCTGTCCTGATTGCATCATGATACCCGAGGTCATTTGCCTTACAGCTAACAAGTACCTGAGCCGATCGACGTTGATCGGGAGGGGACGGCCGGACTTTATTGTCGGAGAGGAACGGGTGAAGGGCTACCTTCAGTTCGCGCTAGAGAATGCAAGAGCCCGGCAATGACAGCCGCCGCGACGCTCTGGTTGGCGAGCTCTTTCCGCTTGCCGGCCAGGCCGCACGTATTGTTGCCCATCTAGCCGATTTCCCCGAGGAGATAAGCCATACAGACGTCGATCTCGCTGCGCGTGTCGGTGGAGTGTCGGCTGAGCATGTGGCGGTCATTCGCCGATCGCTGTTGACCGCCGGCATCGCGGTTCGGGCGAACTTCGAAACGCGATGGGTTTCATCGGCCGGTGACCTGAAAAGCCTCGCCCAGAACCTGTCTGGGGTGGCATCGTACCTTCGCCTTCACAGCGATCGAAACTCCGTGCAGCTTGTTCTCACCGAACCGGGACAAAAAAGTGCATTGAGACGTGCGATCGACGACAGCCGGGCTCTGCCACCGGTGGTCTTTCAGACAAGCGATGCGTTCTTCAGCTTGGCTCGCTCGGCAAGAGAGGAGCTTACCGTTTTGTCTCCCTTCCTCGACCGGCAGGGAGCGGAATTCTTGGTAGAGCTGTTCGCGCTGTGCTCAGAGGGCGTGCGGCGCAGCCTAATATGTCGCCCGCTGGACGAACCAGAGTGCGGAGACGCCTTCCGTAGGCACGCGGCTGACTTCAGGCGATTGGAGGTCTCAGTTTATGAGTACGCGCTCCCTTCATTGCTGCCATCGGGCCGGGAAACCTTCCATGCGAAGGTCGTTCTCGCCGACGCGTCCTCGTTCTACGTAGGCTCGAGCAACTTCATGGGGTCCGCCCTCGATCGCTCCTTTGAGTGCGGGGTTATCGTTCATGGCGAAACGGCGAGGCAATTGCGGTACGTTCTGACCGCGCTGCAGTCGATAGCAACATCGGTCTCCAATTATTGATTTTGACTTGACGAGCGCCGGTGTTCTCTCTTGAGGGCGCTCCGTTGCCTTCACAACTATCTATAATGGCGTATAGACCGGGTTTGTCCCGTTGCAGGTGCGTGCATCCTGCGTGATCTCCGTGAACTGAGGGTGACTTCAAGGCCCTTGCTCTTTGGCAGATATTTTTTCACCATCTCATTGTGATAGTCGCGCAAAAATACATATTTCGATTTGATGCGTTTATGTATTATGCGGCGGTAAGCAGCTTCGATTGCTTTCTTGTGTGCGCGAAAAAAGCGCTCAACGTTTCTCCTTAGTCCTTTCTGAGCAATTGCGTCACGCTGACCCGGTGGCGCCGCTCTGTAGGCGCGGACGGTCTGCTGATCAAACTGCCAATCTACGTCATAAATTAAAAGCTCGATGTAATTGAGATATCGAATTCTTGTGCCAGCGTCGTCGGTAAAGCTACGAAACATCCGTGGGATAGGATCAAGGTCTTTCGAATAAGCCCTTCGGCCGGGATGATCTCTGAGGAATTTGTAGAGAGCGTCGCCTACGGCCAGAACCGGATAATTTGCCGCGTGCTCTAGTCTGTAAGCCTTCACCAGAGCCGGGCTGACAAGGACCCCTGCGCGGTCATGATACCATAAGCCTTTGTCGATCCCTCCCCGAATTAGATGGCCCGCTGCAACCGCCTGCGCTTGAGCATCTGCCATGGCATGCAGATCGTGTGCCCAGATGTCAAACTCGCCCTGCACTTTTATAGCGGGCGAATCCAGGCCGATGGAGATAACCACACAATCGGAGAACGCCAGTACTTCTGTTTTTGATATACGCTGGGCTTCGCGCGTTGTCGGATCACTTGGCTCATGATCGAAATAATTTCGAATGACACGGACCTTTTTGATCAGCCGCTCCAAGTCGGCGACCGAGCGTACGGAAAGCGCCTGTTCGGAGAATCCAAGGAGGTCGATGAAAGCTGTGAGAGCCACTGATGGTCGTGCTGTGTTCGCCCGTTTGGCGACGATGGCTTTTGTCGGTCGGCGGCTCACCCGACGCTCATTTTGGTGGGTGCGGCAGGGGACAGTGAGGTGCAACTATAGCTGGCCGATAAGATTAAAGCTTACGTCTTGCTCGGGGAACATATTCCAAAGCGAGCCGCCTGATGAGAAGAGGACCACGGGTCCTATGCTGACAAATCTCCGCTTTGTGGGGATTCTGTTGCATATTATCATGTTGAAAAATACCCATTTTTGAAGTATATTCGTACATGATGCTAGACGGACGCCTTAGCCTCTCTTCCTACATGACGGACCTGCTTGCCGGCGGGCGGGTCTCCTTTACCCGCGACGAAGCAATCGCCGCATTGAGTGTCACGCCGCGCGGGTTTCTCGCCGCGGCGGAACGCCTGCAGAAGAAAGGAGCGGTCCTCAATCCGCGACACGGTTTCTATGTAGTGGTCCCGCCGCAATATCTTGCGCGCGGCGCGCCGCCGCCGCCCTGGTACATCGATGACCTCATGAAGCATGAGGGACATTCTTACTATGTCGGCTTGCTCAAGGCCGCAGAGTTGCATGGCGCCACGCATCAAGCCGTCATGCAGTTTCAGGTCGTCACCGATAAGCGCATGCCGAAAATCCGAGCGGGACGATCGATCCTGTCTTTCTTCTACCGGAGGGACATGGTGGACGTGTCGTCCGCCATCAGCGACCACAAGACGGATACGGGCCGCATGAAGGTGTCTTCGCCCGAATTGACGGGGCTTGATCTGCTTCGCTACGCGCATGCTGCAGGCACGATCGACAGCATCGCAACCGTGCTGTCCGACTTGGGCGCGAAGATAAAAGCGCAGCCGCTGCAGAAACTCGCGCCTGCGTTCGAGCGGTCGGTCATCCAGCGCCTCGGCTATCTGCTCGACCACGTCAAACACGGGGAGGCGGCCGAAGGGCTGCATGCATACCTGCAGAAGGAAAAGGCCCTGCCCTGGGTGGAGCTTGATCCGGCAAAACGCGGCTCCAAATCGCGCGAGCCTGCAGAGCGGAATGCACGTTGGAACGTTGTGGTTCGCCGCCCTCCGGAGCTCGATCAATGATCCCGGCCATGAACATCGTCGCGTGGAGCAAGAATGCTCCCTGGCCGGAGGATCGGCAGGTCGAGCAGGACCTTGTCATATGCCGCGCGTTGGTCGAAATCTTCAACGACGAATTCTTGCGCAAGGAATTGCGATTTCGGGGCGGGACTGCACTCAACAAGCTGCACTTCCCGCAGCCGTATCGCTATTCCGAAGACATTGACCTCACGCGCACAACCCAAGGCGTCGTCGGCCCGATCCTGAATCGCCTGAGGGCGATGCTTGAGCCTTGGATGGGCCGCGGCCATTACGATCTCGGAGAATTGGGTCCGCGGCTCACCTTCACCATGAAGGCCGAAGACGAGAACGCCAGCCAGCCCATCCGCGTGAAGGTCGAGATCGCCACGCGCGAGCGCACAGCCTACGACGGCGCCAAGACCGTTCCGTTCGAGGTCAAGAACCCGTGGTTCACAGGCAAGGGAGATATCGTCACCTTCAGCCGTGAAGAAATTCTCGCCACCAAGCTTCGTGCGCTGCTCCAGCGCGACAAAGGACGGGACCTCGTCGACCTCGCGAAGGCTGTCGCGCTGTTTCCAGATCTGGATGCCGCGCGTGTCGTGACGCTATTCGGCAAGTATCTCAAAGGGGGTGGGCAGGCGATCTCGCGCGCCGAGGCCGAGGAGCGCATGTGGGCCAAGCTTGCCGACCCTTCGTTCCTTGCGGATGTGGCTCCGCTGCTGTCCGCCGATGACGCCGAAGAGTTCGACAGCCAGGCCGAGCGCGCGGCCTTCATTACCGTCTTCACAAAATTCGTAAAGCGCATACCGGGCCACATCTGGGCGGAGACACCGGCCATGGCCGAGAAACTCGGCTTCCCCGAAACGGCCAAAGACTGAGCGGAAGCGGGTATTGTTGGAGCGGGGTGGAGGCAGCTCGGTGGCCACGACGAGCGAGCCTGTCGAGACCCGCGTGTCAACGAAGCGTAAGTGCCCCTGCGGCGGGCTGGATGCACAGCAAATCCTTTGGCTTACATCCGGAAAATCGATTGGAGTTTGCTAAAAGCATTCGCAACAGCGGCGCGGCTGCGCGCCGCGGCAGCACGAATGCGGCCGATCCACGATCTCCGGGTCGCATCAAGAGCTGCGTGCCGGGCAATCTGGTTGCGCATGACCGATGATGCCACGGCATTTGAGAACGCGGGCAGCCATTCGACGCGGCCATCCGTGATGATGTAGTGCGATTTGCAAGGCGCATCGCAAACTGCGATCGATGGCCGGATGGTGGCTATGCCGCCTTTCGACGACACCTGGTGACTGTCGGGTACGAGCAGCATGACGCGATGGGCGCATCCGCACGCGCACAGCACCGCGGCCACTTCGAACTCTTCGCTATGGTAGACGACGCCACTTGCTAGCTGCTTGGGTATGCGCTCGACGGCTTGATAGACAAACCTCATCGCGTTCGTCCTTCGGTATCGATTTCAAGCATCGCGGAATCGAAGATATACGACGTCGCTTCGTCCAGGCGATCGAGAAGCTTGAAGTGCTGCTTGAACCGGATGACGGCCAATGCGGCATTGAGCGCATTGAGCTCGGTGATCTGAGCCTGCCGGCGGTATTCTCCGTCTTTAGCGTTTTCCGTGGGTAGCCGTACGGTGTTGACGTTGTCTTCAAAGGATTTGCGATCGGCGCCGGTGATACGCACGAACCCGCTAAGCCCGACGACGGACCGCTCCAGACCCATTCCGCAATCGACGTAGGGGATGCCCTGCGCGGTCAGCCAGTCAACGATCAAAAGACGAGCCGGGCCATCATCGACGGAAACGAAGACGAAATCAAAAGTGCTCAAACGCTCGATGTTTTCTGCAGTTATCCGTTCGGGTACCGGCTCCAGCCCGGCATGCCATTCGCCATATTGTCGCGCTAAGGCGTCAACCTTGAATCCTCCGATGGCACCCGGGATGAATCCCGGGATCCGAAAAATCGTGTGCACGTGAACGATGTCGTCATCGAACAACGCAATCCTCGCCAGGTGCGTTCGCGCAATGAAATCGAGGATATACGAGCCGGTGCCGCCGAGACCGATGATTGCGACCTTCTTTCCTTTAAGGAGCAATGAAATGTCGTTCATGTGGTACCGCGCCGACATGGTGTCGGGATAACGAAGAGGGGTGCCTTGTGCTGCGGCTTTGACCTGGATGCCGCGGAACGGTGTCGCCTCCGGATGCGCCTGCATCGCCGGCGTTGTTATCGTGTCGAGGTAGGTTCGCACTTTTTCCTCAAACGATCGATAGTCGCGGTTCACGCCGTCTTCTTGCAGCTTGAATGAAAACGAGAGGTCGGTAATCAAGTCCTGCGTGACGGTCACGCGTGCTAGACCGCCGCCCAGCCGCAGGACATGCTTACTTCCGTCGTGCGGTCGGCCACCGCGCCACCAAGCTTGGTGGTTGTTTTTCGGTACATCGATCACGGCGCCATTTAAGTCGACGGGACTGGCCCAATCGCCATATTTGAGCCCGCCCTCCTGGTCGAGGTAGGGCAGGCCGTAGATAACGAAGTAGCCACCGACGAAATCGACGTGGTAGCCGATTTCGTCCAACTCGTTGATGTACGGATTATGACTCGCCAGTTCCGGCAACCCTAAAGCGCATGCCATTTTTCACCGCGACCTTCTGCTCCGGCAACAACGTGCCGCTTGGGTTCTCAACCGGACCGTGGGAATATTTGACCAGGTATTGGTTCGACGGTTTGCCGCCGCTACCGAGGAACAGATCGACGACCTGGGCATACGAGATCTGTTTCTCGCTGATCTCGTGCTCGTCCGAATTGACGAAGATGGAAAAGACTTCCTCGCTGTAGAAGTGCTCGTCTTCTTTCAGATGAACATGAGAATCGTCACGCGAAACCGGCTTGTCTTCCTTATCGCCGTCGACCTCGCGGTAGAGTTTCTCGTGTTTGGGGATATCGCCGAGGGCGTAGAGCGCTTCCCCCGTCGTAGGATTCGGCGACTCATAGGGCTTCCGATTGATATGGATGCGGACCAACGGCGCCGCGACATTGTCAGACATTTCAACACCTTTCCGCCGTCACGGCGCTTGCATTATGGCCTGCCGGGTGTAGATTGGTGTCCGGCCAGACAACAGGCGGGCCATAAAAACGCCCCTATCCAGCATCGGCTGACTAAGGGCGTGTTGTCTACGCAGACAACATATGGGCCGCTGGTTGAACTTTGTCAAGGAGGATAGATGCCGGACTCGGCGTTAGGGACGTGGTTGAAGGATTTGCGGGATCGCCGCGATCTGAGTTTGAGAGAACTAGCCGAACTCAGCAAAGTCGATCACGCATATATTTTCCGCCTGGAGACTGGCGCCAAAGAGGCGCCGTCGGAGGATGTCATCGATAAGCTGGTCACGGCGCTGACGCCTCGCAAGCGCGATGTCGAGATCCTTCGTTTTTTAGCCGATCATGCAAATATTGACGTCAAACTGATCGATTTTGTCCGCGCGGATCCGGACATTTCCTTCGATGAATTTCATATGCTCACAACGGTAGTGAATCGTGGTGCCCGTCCCGACTACGCGACATCGCTCTCGCGCATCCGCAAGTTCCTGAGGTAGGTCATGTTGGATGAACTCTTCGTCGCGACGAAAGCGCGGGAGTTTATTCGGCTCTGTGGGCCGCTGTCTCTTCCGGTTTCGGTCGACAAATATGCTGCGCAGATCGATGGCGTCGTAGCGGCCGAGACGCTTGAGGCTAACGAGGACGCCTGGTCCTTTCGTGAAATAAGTGGCAAGTACCGTATTTGCGTGAATTGTGCTCACAATTCCAGGCGCCAGAGATTTAGCGTCTGCCACGAAGTGGCCCACGTCGTCCTTGAAATCACATCGGACCACTCCAGCCCGAGTTGGAGTTATTCCCGCAGGCCACCCGGAGAGGTGGCTTGCGACGTTTTCGCGGCCGAACTGTTGTTACCCCATAAAATGTTTAAGCCGCGGGTTGACGCGGCCGATATGGGGCTGGCTTCAATAAGCGATTTGGCGGATGAATTCGAGGCGTCCCTTATCTCCACCGGTTCACGGTTCGCCACGTTCTCCGGCAGTTTGTGCGCATTCGTCATCTCTGAAGGCGGCAAGGTTCGCTACAGCGCGCGTTCGACTCGGCTTCGCGAGGCCAAGGGTTGGGTCAAGCCGGGTTCGAGCTTGCCGCTTGATTCCCTCAGTGCGCGGGTACGTGGGGGAGAAAGGCCAGCGGGCCCAGAGGAAGCAGAGCCGGAACAATGGTTCGAAGGTTGGGAGCGCGATGGATCGCTCTATGAAGACGCTCGGCATTTAAGCCAATGGGACCAGACACTGACGCTGCTTTGGCTCGACGACGAAGAACTTCCGCCGCCCTCGTCCGAGCGCAAGCAGTGGGATGAAGAAACCTACGGTCTACGTGAACTCGACGGAGTTTTGCCGTGGCCTGGCCGCAGGAAACGCAAGTAGGGGTGGAGACCGGCAGTGACTAGCCGGTCTCTGCCGGCGTCGCTCTGCAGCCACGGGCTTGCAAAGAGCGATGAACCAAGGCGCTAGCTCGCGGTCCATGCGCCCCGCAGCAGATCGCGGTCGAGATAGGTGTGTAGCATTTCGTGGACAGCGCTACCTATGTCGTCGTGTGCGAATTGAGCGTGTGCGTCCACGCCACACGCCATTGGTCTGCGCTTTGACATCGTGTCCCAGGGATTCCGCGAGCCATTTGAAGCTGCCACCACTGGGATGGACTACAACAATCAAGGCAGCCCCCGGCCCGAAATGATGGTCCGCAACTCCTGAAGTAACGAAACCACATCGGGCAGAATCTCCCCGGCCTGATGCATGTGCGGCACAAGCTGATTGAGCAGATTTGCCACCCTGCTAAGCTGAATGTGGATGAGCCGCTGCTCTTGCAGGGCCTCCGCCATCCCCAGGTCTCGCGCCGGCGCGTTCCGCTTTGCCAGCATGCGAGTGCGCCCAAATTCCGAGAGAGTTGTCCCGGCCGCTGCGCCGTGCGCGTCGATTTCGTCGAGTTCAGTACCGGTGAACCTGATACTGATCTGCCGATCGCGCTTAATTGCTTTTGGTGGTCGCGCCATTTCGTTCTCTCGCAGAGCGCATGCGTCCCTTTGTGAAGGGCTTTGCCCTTCACACGAGATGTTATCGCCATGCGATAACCCATCTCGCTCCGAGTTTAACATCCGCACGTCGCGCCATGAAATCAAATAAGCTCTGTACGACGGGCACTTCCGAAACATTCACACGCGTTCCGCAGCGGGCTCGCGTGATGCGAAAGCCGAATGTGAGCACGATGGGTGTTGTTGTGGTGGATAGGTGGATGAAACAGAAAAGCCGCACCGAAATAAATGGGCGCGGCGTGAGTTGAAATGCTGGAAGGCGTGCCGGTTAAGAAGGACGTCGCTCAGAGTGGAATCCATGCGGCCGCCGAACGTTGAATTTGCGGCAGCACTCTCGCCTCTTCGCATTTTGTTACCCATCGCGCGAATTGAGGAATGGCTGCCGCGCCGAACCGTTCGATCAGGACGGTCGATAAGACTGCCGCCAATCGCTGTCGCCAGTGTCGCCAAAAACCTAGATAAGCCATTGATTCTATTAGATGGTGGTCCCGTGTGAAGGGAACGCTCTCCCGCTGAGCTAAGCGCCCGGACCGGCTGATGTGGGGATTTAAGGAACCGCTCGGCAGAGTGTCAAGCGAGCGTCAATTCGACGCGACGCGGGACGCGGTCGATTGCAGCGCGCGGATGCGGTCGGCGAGCGAGCCTCTGCTCTGCTGCGGCGCCTCGAGCTTGCCGCCTTCGCCGCGGGTGCCGTTGGCGCGGCCGACCGCCGGCGCCTCGGCGAGGATCGATTCGATCGGCGAGTCCGGGCCTTCGAGCGCGGCGGTGAGCCGTGCCACCTCGGCGGCGACGTCGTTGATGCGCTCGCGCAGTAGCGCGTTCTCGACCCGCTCGGCCGCCCAGGTCGATTCCGCTTCGCGCTTGAGATTGGTGACCTCGCGCTGCAGCTTGGTGCGCTCCTCGATCGCGGCGGCGAGTTGGGTGTCGAGGTCGCCGATATCGGCGCGGAACTTTTCCGCGGCGGACGTGCTGCGGCTGCCGGCAGCCGAAAGCTCCTCGCGCAAATCGGCCTCGGTCTTGCGTGCCCCTTCGAGCTCCCCGCGCATCCTATCGATGGTGAATTCGCGCTCGGCAAGGACGCGGCCCTGATCGCCGAGCCGCACTTCCAGCTCCTGCACGCGCCGGCTGAGAATTTCCGCTTCCGTCGTCTGCACGACCAGCTGCCGCTCGAGCTCGGTGGCGCGCACGCCCAGATTCTCGAGCCTGCTGCGCGCTTCCTTCAGCTCTTCGGCGGCGGCGGCGGCGGCGGCGCGCTCGCGCGCAAGGCGTTCCTCGGTCTCCTTCACCGAGTGCTCATAGTCGGTGACGCAGACCTTCATCGCCTCGACCTGCGTGCGCAAGGCCGCGAGCTCGACCCGCTGGCTGTCGGCGGTGATCGAGCGCTCGCCGAGCTCGGCGAGCAATTTGGCGAGCTCCGCCTCCTTGTCGGAGAGCGTGCGCTCGGCTTCGCGCAGCGAGGCCGATTTGAGCTCGAACTCCTCTTCGGTGGCGCGCAGCTGGTCGCGCAGCGTCTTGTCGCGCGATTCCAGGTTGAAGATCGTCGCGGTCTTGTCGCCGAGCTCCTTCTTGAGCTGATTGATGGCGTCCGACTTCTTGCCGAGCTCGGCAAGCTGCGTCGTCGTCTTGTTCTTCATCTGGTCGACGTTGATCTCGAGCCGGCGCGTCGACATCGCGAACTCGGCGCGCAGCTGATCCTTGTCGGCGCGGATCTCGGCGATCGACAGCGGCGTCGCCGCTTCCAGGCGTTGTCTGGTGAGGCGCACGGCGCGATTATGCACCAGGGGAACGAACAGCAGTCCGAGCAACGCCGCGACCAGGAAGCCGATCCCGAAATACATGATCGGTTCGATCATGACACTAACGCCTCCAACACCGTCTGCCTTCGCTCCGACGCCAGCGGGAAGGAGAGGGCGTGGCCTCACATTGCCACGCGGACGCGGGCTACACCACATTCACGAGTCGTTAACCTAAACCGAGAACGGCCGCGGCGCCATCGAAACGCCAATCAATCTTGCGGTGTCGCATTTTCGTCACTGTGCGGCGCACAGCGAGCCGGCGACGGCGGCTTCGGTTGGCGGCAATCTCGGGACGAAGGTCGGCCGCCCGCCGCCGGCGATCAGAACGGATTCCACGTCGGCTGCGACGTGAACTTGAGATAGCCGACGTTGGCGCCAAGCCGCAGCCCGACGCCGGAACGGATCGGCACGACGATGATATTGTCGGCGGTGAGCGCGGTCATGCCGAGCCCGCCGACGAAATAGGCCGAGCCTTCAATGCCGCCGAACCGTTCGAAGATCGCCTCGGTTCGCGGCAGATTGTAGACGAGCATCATGGTGCGGGCGCCGTCGGCTCCGGCGTCGAAGCCGAGCGTCGGGCCCTGCCAGTACACCCGCAGGTCACCGGCATTCTTGGTGTAGAGCGTGCCGTCGCCATAGC
>Ga0210394_10002073_pt1 | contig 28774 bp, 18 predicted proteins | sample IncBWC12MmetaG_FD_160121 | JGI IMG/M metagenome (GOLD analysis project Ga0210394, IMG submission 160121) | Forest soil microbial communities from Barre Woods Harvard Forest LTER site, Petersham, Massachusetts, United States - Inc-BW-C-12-M | ecosystem: Environmental > Terrestrial > Soil >...
AAGGTTTTGCTACCTGGTTCTCGGCAAAAGTGATGGATCAGGAGCAGCCTGAGTCGCGTAAGCTGCTCGCGTCCGTCGCCGCGCGCGAACGAATCATGGCCACCGACGCCGGCCCCAAAACGCGCCCTGTGCGCCTGGAAATGCATAGCCGCAAGGACACCGAAGGTGTTTACAGTCAGATCGTCTATCAAAAAGGCGCGGCGATTTTGGTCATGCTCGACGGCTGGCTGGGCGAAGATCGCGTCCGCGAAGGCCTGCACCAATACTTGCTCGCTCACAAATTCGGCAACGCGACAACCGCCGACCTGGAATCGTCGCTCGAAGGCAGCAAGCCCGTGCTCGACAGTTTCTTGAATCAAACCGGAATCCCGTCCATTCGCGCGAAGTGCGGCGACGCTCACCTGGCGATCGACCAGACCAATACCGCGCACAACTGGAAAGTCCCCGTCTGCTGGCGCGGTGAAGGCATCGCAGCGAGTTGCGCCGTTCTCGATTCGCACGCCGAAATCCCGGTCAAGTCGTGCCCCACGTGGATCTACTTGAATGCTGGCGGCAGAGGTTATTACCGCACCGAATTCACCCCCGACCAACTAGCCGCGCTCGATCTCACGAAACTAACCGCCGCCGAGCGCCTGACCCTGATCTACGATTTGCGCGCGTCCAAGAACATCGCATCGCCTCTGCTCGTGAAACTCGAATCCGATCCCGAACCCGAAATCGTGAAAGCCGCGACCGACGTGATGTCCGGAAAATAAAAACGCATTTTGTGGGGCGGGCTATTAGCCGGCAGCCTGCTTCCAGCAGGCTTGTTCGTCGCTACAAGGAGAGCCGCCCGGAGGGCGGCTGCCGCCTAATTGCCCGCCCCACCCAACCGAACCGCCATGCGTCAGCATGCGGACAGGTTATTTCAACACCGCCGGCTGCGTGAACGCTCCATTCCCCGCCGAATCCCATGCCGCGAACCGCACCCACTTCTTTCCCGCGGGATCGAATGGGATCCGGAAGCGATGGCTCCCCATTGGGCCCAGCTCCGTTGCACGCACGATCTCGCGTCCGGTCGTTTTTCCGTCTCCCCACACCAGCTCGACAAATTCGAGAGGGAACGTCCATTCCACTTCGGCCGTATACGCGCTCCCCGCAACAGCCCAATTCCGCAGCAACACTTCGCCGCTCGATACGAAATAATCCCCCGCTCTCATCGCCTTCGCGATCGGACCCCAGTCCTCGGTAAACTTCGGCACCCGATCCAGCTTCACGTAGTTCACAATCAGCTGCGGAAACGTTTCGTCGTCCGGATATTTCATGTACGTGTCGCCCTCCGCGATCATGTACTTCGGACCGGCGCCCCAATTGTTCATCTCGTCAAGAAGCCCCAGGCATCGCACTTCGCAGATGCGCTGCTGCGATTGATCCACCGGCAGCGATTGATAGGACCCTCCTAAGAACCGGTCGCTCAAAAAGTGTGCCGAGTCACGCACCGCGTCCGGATATCCCGCCGAACCCTTCGTGCGCGGATGCGCCTGCCACATCAACCCCTGTTCGCGGCGCAGCATATCCAATTCCTCCGCGGCCGAGCCGACGTGATACACCTTTCCGTACGGCGCCTCATTTCCCACGAACTCCTGCCCCGGCATCTTCACGTGCGACCAGTACACCGGATGCGGAAGAAACGTGATGTAATGCCCGCCGAGCGTCGCGTCAGGCTCCTCGCCCGGAATCAGCAGAAAATTGCGGTCGGAAAATCGCTTGCACCCCTCGAAGTACACCTGCTGCTCCTTGAACCGCAGCGGCCCCGGATCGTTGGGATGCGAATCGCTATGAAAATCGGCCAGGATCGCCACGTCGACGCCGAGCCCTCGAAACACCTGCAACCAGCTGGGCTGCACATCCATCGACCCGGCGTCGGTCAGTTGCTCGTTGAAGTGCATATGGAAGTGGCTCACCAGCACTTTGAAGCCGGGCATTTCTTTGTAGCGATCGTCATGCGTGTACTTGAGAATTTCGTCCGCGGTTTCGTGCCCGCCCTCCGGACTCAGATAGAAATAAGCCGGCATCCGCTGCCACGTTCCCGGAGGCGCATTGTAGAGCGCGAAATTATTGATGTCGTGCCGAGCCTCGTGCGCCGTCTTTTCCCACTCCGCATCGGAAACGCCCAAAGGCCGGTAAGGCTCTTCGCGATCGGCCTGCCGCACGCCCACCGCGAAGGAATTCTCGCTGTCTTTCCGGTAATAGACAAATCCAAGATTCGTCTCGATCTCGCGCGCGAAGAAAAATTTGTGCGACGGCGGCAGGAACGCAAGCGACCCGCCTCCAGTCTCGACAATCCCCAGCCTGTTGCGAGCCTTCAGCGCAACTTGATCCTTATTTACCGCGCCGCCGAACGCATATTGCTGCCAGGACCTCGCCACGTCCCGCCAAACGAGCTTCGTGTCGTCGTGAATCGCCAGGCCTTTCAGACCGGCCGAATATTTATACGCAACCGACTGCTCCTCGGTCTTCGCGATCGCCTCCACGCGCAGCAGGTTCGACCCGTGATACGCCGTGAACTGCACATCGCCCGCGAAAATTCCCATGCGCAAGCCGGGGAACGTGATCTCAATGCGAGCGCCGTCGGTCTTCACGCGGCACCCTTGCACCTGAAAGCTGGCCGATGCATGCCGAACTTCCTCAGGCTTGCGCGGCAGATCCAGATTGGTGTTGGGCGCGCCCGGAACCATCAGCGGCGCATCCCAGAACGCGAACCATTTCTCGCGCTCCACCACATCCGGCGTGAGCGCAATACCCAGCGCCCGCAGAGGCGCCATCTGCTGTTCCGACAGGCGACGTTTTCCGCTGGTGACCTCGAACTCAGGCGTCAAGTCCGTGCCCAGCACCACCCACTTGCCTCCGCTCTTGCGAGCCTCCAGATCGCTGACCAGGGGCTGGCCGTTGCGGACGGTCAACACGGCCTTTAACTGCTCGCCGCGCTCGCCATCCCACAGGACTTCGAGTGCCCCGCCGCGCATCTCCGCGCTGAGGCCGTTCGTGCCCGTGTAGTCTTTGAGATCGCAGTTAAAATCCTGCCCGATGGCGGCGATTGCGCTAAGGACGAATAAAGAGTATTTCACGACGTCCCTCCGGGGAAAGTATACAATGCTGGCGTGGGCGCGAATTCATGGCGAGTGTCCGGGGCTGACTGTTTCCCGTCTGCCCGCATGCTCAAGCATGGCGGCTCAGCGTCGACGATGAGCCGCGACCGTCAGGGAGCGGGCAGGGCGCCATAATGCAGAGTCTCACCACGCGCAACGAATGGAAATTCTTCAGCGTTCTCCCCAAGGCGGATCGGCCTCTCGCGTTCGCCTGGTGGGTCGCGCTGCTGCTGCGCGGAACGCTCCCGGCGGTGTTCACCATCGCCATGGGCGTGCTGGTCGGCGCGGTGCAGCGCGGCGATTCCCTGGCGACACCACTGGCGACGGTCGGCACGGTGTTCGTGCTCCTCCAGATTCTGTCGCCGCTTCACCAGGCGATGGGCAGGAACCTGGGGAACCGCACTGCCTCCTGGCTCAATGACGAACTGGCCGCTGCCTGCGTCACGCCGCCAGGGATGGGACACCTCGAGGATCCTCGCCTGACCACCGATCTGGCCATGGCGCGCGATTTCGACCTCGGCATCAGCGGGCCGCCTCTGTCGATCGCGATGGACTTCATCGCCTCCGGCATGGTGGAACTGGTGGGCGGGATTGCCTCGGCGATTGTGCTGGCGGCCTACGCCTGGTGGGCTCCGCTGTTGCTGGTCGCAGCGTGGGTCGCGACGCATTACCTGCTGCGCGAGAGCGCCGTCTGGTTCGATCGAAACACCGAAGAGGTTCGCGACGCGCAGAGGCATGCCGACTACGCCTATCGTCTGGCCGTCCAGCCTCCGGCGGCGAAGGAACTGCGCCTCTTCGGGCTTGCGAAGTGGACCGTGGATCGATTTGCGTCACGGCGAAGGCACCTGCTCAATCTGCAATGGAAGGCGACCCGGTTGCGGGAGCGGCCGGTATTGTGGAGTCTCCTGCTGGTGCTGTCTGCCAACCTCTTAGTGTTCTGGCGAATCGCGCAGGACGCCGCGGACGGGCATCTCGGGTTGGGCATGGCCGTCACGTTCGTCAGCGCCGCGATCGGCACCAGTATGATCGCGTTCGGCGGATTGTCCTGGGCCATTGACGGTGCTGCCGCGCCCGTCACCGCCGTGCTCCGGCTGCGGGAAGCGATGGGCCCGAAGGGAGCTCTGTCGCCGGGAACTCGATCGGCGAAGGGAATGCCCGCGCGCGAGATCCGCTTCCGCAATGTGACTTTCGCTTATCCCGTAGGCGACGGCCCGCCGGTGCTCAACGGCTTCGACCTGACCATTCCCGCCGGGTCCTCTCTCGCCATCGTCGGCCAGAACGGCGCCGGCAAGACGACGCTGGCGAAGCTGCTATGCCGTCTATATGACCCACAGAAGGGCGCGATCGAGATCGACGGCATCGATTTGAGCGAGATCAACATCGATGACTGGCGCGGACGCGTGACCGCCGTCTTTCAGGATTTCGTTCGCTTCGAGCTGCCGCTGCGCGACAATGTTTCTCCGGCGGGCGCGCCCGATACCAAGATCGAAGAGGCGCTGGCCGAGGCCGGCGCGGCGCATCTGGCGAGCCTCGATACGATTCTTGCCCGTGGTTATGAAGGAGGCACCGATCTATCGGGCGGGCAATGGCAGCGCGTCGCATTGGCGCGAGCGCTATGCGCTGTAAAAATGGGCGCTGGCTTGGTCTTGCTCGACGAGCCCACTGCCCAGCTCGACGTGCGCGGCGAGGCGGAAATCTTCGAGCGCATCCTGAAAGCTACGAGAAAAGCCACAACGATCCTGATCTCGCACCGCTTTTCGACGGTGCGTCACGCCGACCGGATCTGCGTTCTCGAACACGGCCGCGTGATCGAGCTCGGCACGCACGAGGAGCTGATGGCTCTGGGCGGCCGCTATCGCACCATGTTTGAATTGCAGGCGTCCCGCTTCGAAACGGAAGCGGGCGACGAAGGAGTGCCTCTCGATGCCCCGGCGTAGCGACGACCTCCCGCCGGCGATGTCCGCCATGTGGCGTGCCCTGAAGCGAGCCTATCAGGCCGAGCCTCGTCTGCTGCCGGTGTCCTTCAGCCTGTCGTTGCTGGCGGCTCTGCCCGATGCGCTCCTCGCTCTGTGGATGAAATTCCTAGCCGACGGCGTGCTGCATCATAAACGCACCTTGGTCCTGTGGGCCGGCGCCGGACTCGCGGTATCCGCGGTGGCCACGTGGTTCCTGAAGGTCACCAGCGACCGCGCGCAGCGCCGGTTTCGCGATCGCGTGGCGGTGGCGCTCGAATCCCACGTAGCGGGGTTGCAGGCATCGGTGGCGACCATCGCGCATCATGAACGCCCCGAATTCGTGGACCGCTTGGCGATGCTGCGCGACCAGGTGTTCGTGCTGGACCACATGTACATGTCGTTATTCTCCACCTGCGGATGGATCCTGCGGCTGGCCGTTACCGTGGCCCTGCTGATGTCCATTCATCCAGTCCTCGCGCTGCTAGTGGTTTTCGCGCTGCCGACCGTTTTCACTTCCACCTGGCGCCCCGGCGTCGAGAGAGAGGTGCAGGAGCGGGCCGTCCCCGCGCTCCGCCTGGCGGCGCACCTGTTCAATACGGCTACGACGGCGCCGCCGGGGAAAGAAGTGCGCGTCACCGGGATCGGCGATCAACTGGTCAGGCAGCGCCGCGAAGCGTGGGAGCGCTGGTATCGGCCGGTATCCGGCGCGCGTTGGGCGACGGCTGGCTGGCACACGCTGACCTGGGCGATCTTCGGCGCCGGCTATGTGGGCGCGGTGGTTTTCGTCTCCTACGTGCTGAAGGCGTCGCCGGGAAACGTGTTGCTGGTGCTGGCCGCGGGCGCGCGATTGTCCGCATATATCGGAGCAACGGTCGGCGAGATCGGATTCCTGCGGGGCTTCTGGCTGGACGGTTCCCGGCGCATGGCCTGGCTGGAAGATTACGCCGCGTCGCTGGTCGAAGACGCCGACGCGCCCGCGCCGGAGCGTCTGACGCAGGGCATCCGCTTCGAGCACGTCTCTTTTACCTACCCCGGAACTGAGAAGCGCGTGCTCGACGACGTGAATCTGGATCTGAAACCCGGTGCGGTGGTCGCCATCGTCGGCGAGAACGGAGCCGGCAAAAGCACTCTCGTAAAACTGCTGTGCCGCATGTATCAGCCCGACCAGGGGCGCATCCTGATCGATGGCGTGGACCTCGCGCGGATACGCGCCGACGAATGGAGACTGCGAACTGCGGGCGCGTTCCAGGATTTCTTTCGCTTCGAGTTTCGCGCGCGGCACAGCGTGAGCGTGGGCGATGTGCCGAGGCTCGACGACCAGCCCGCGGTGGTCGCCGCCATCGAGCGCGCCGGCGCCGGCGATGTCGTTGAGCGTCTGGCGGCCGGCCTCGAAACGCAGCTTGGCACAACGTGGCCTGACGGAGTCGAGGTAAGTTTCGGGCAGTGGCAAAAGCTCGCACTAGCGCGTGGCTTCATGCGCGATCGTCCGCTTCTGCTGGTGCTGGATGAACCGACGGCGGCGCTCGACGCGGAGACAGAGCACGCCCTGTTCGAGCGCTATGCGGCCGTGGCGCGAGGCGGCAAACAGGACAATGCGTCGGACGGCCGGATCACGATTCTGGTCTCGCACCGCTTCAGCACGGTGCGCATGGCCGATCTGATCGTGGTGCTGGACGGCGCGCGAGTGGTGGAAGTGGGCACCCATGAAGCGCTGATGGCGAAGGGCGGACAGTACGCCGAGTTGTACGGCATCCAGGCCGCCGCGTACCGTTGAGCCCCATGCGTCAGAATCTGTGTGAAAACAGCTTTAGAGCCGGCAGCCTGTTTCCAACAGGCTTTTTCGGTGCTGAAAACAAGAGCCGCCCTGAGGGCGGCTGCCGGCTGATAGCCCGCCCCACAATTTGAACATGCCATCCCGAACCGCCATGCGTAAGCATGCGGACAGACGGAAGATCGTTCAGGACCCGATTCGGGAGCGGAGATCACGGTTGTCTCTGATATGCTACTGGCCAAGATGCGATTCAGTGCACTGCTGTTGGTGGCCGTGGTGGGATTTGCCCAGACGGATTGGCCTTCCTATGGGAATGATCCAGGCGCGATGCGATACTCCTCCTTGCAGCAAATATCCACGATCAATGTGAAGAAGTTGAAGACCGCGTGGACATTTCGCACGGGCAAGCCTGGATCGGAGGCTGTGCCGATTGTCGTCGACGGCGTGATGTACGCGACGGCTCCGGACGGCGTGTATGCGCTGGTGCCGGAAACCGGGGAGTTGCTCTGGAAATACGACGCAACGCCCGCGGCGCTGCGCGGCCTCGCGTACTGGCACGGGTCCGGCGACCTCCATTCGCGCGTGCTCGCGGGCAATGGGCCGTTCCTGCTGGCGCTGGATGTCACCACCGGAAAGCCTGCGCCGGGATTCGGCGAGGAAGGCCGGTTGGATCTGAAGAAGGGCGTGTTGGGCGATTTGAAGGACGGCCGCTATTCGCTGCAATCGCCACCGGCGGTGTTCGGCAACGTGGTGATCACCGGATGCAGCAATGGCGAGGGGTCGCCCAGCGCGGGCGCCTATGGAGACATTCGCGGCTGGGATGCGAAAACCGGAAAATTGCTGTGGACCTTTCACACCGTGCCACGGCCGGGAGAAGCGGGCTCGCAAACGTGGCCTGCCGATGGCTGGAAGAATCGATCGGGTACCAATGTTTGGGGGTTCTTCACGATCGATGAGAAGCGGGGAATTGTCTACGCGCCGATCGGTGCGCCGACCTCCGATTTTTACGGCGCGGATCGCGTGGGCGACGGCCTGTACGGAAATTCGCTGGTGGCGCTCGATGCGCGGACGGGCGAGAAGAAGTGGCATCAACAACTGGTGCATCACGATATTTGGGATTACGACGCGGCCGCGCCGCCGGCGTTGTTTGAGATTCGCCGCGAGGGCCAAGTGATTCCCGCGGTCGCGCAGATCACCAAGATGGGTTTGTTATTCGTGTTCAATCGCGTGACCGGCGAGCCGGTTTACGGGATGGAAGAACGGCCTGTGCCGCAGACGTCGGTTCCAGGGGAGGTAACGTCGAAGACCCAGCCGTTTCCCCTAAAACCTCCGCCGCTGGCGAAGAACACGATTAAGATCGAGGACCTGTATGACCGGTCGCCGGACCATGCACGCTTTTGCAAGGAATTGTTTGAAACAAATCAGATGAAGATTGGAGGCCCGTACACGCCCCTGCCGCTGGAAGGAAACGCGCTGTTTTTCCCCAGCACGCTGGGCGGGGGGAATTGGGGCGGAGTATCGATCGATCCGTCGCTTGGCTTGCTGTTCGTCAACGTGATGAATATCGCCCAGTGGGGACATATGGAGAAGAAGGGCTCGGAATACGTGCGGACATCGGCCTACGGGCCGTATGCGCGGTTCTGGGATGTGAAGACCAAGATCCCATGCCAGAATCCTCCATTCGGAGAAATGATCGCGGTGGATCTGGCGACTGGCGACATCGCGTGGCGGTCCGTGCTGGGAAGGATGGAAGCGCTGGAGGCAATCGGCGTGCGCAATACCGGGTCGCTGAATATAGGAGGCAGCATCGCGACGGCCGGAGGGCTGGTTTTTATCGGCGCGACGAACGACTCGCGATTCCGGGCATTCGATTCGCGGACGGGAAAGCCGCTGTGGGAATCCCAACTGGAGGCGAGCGGGCATACCATCCCGATTACATACCTGGGTCGCGACGGCCGGCAATATGTGGCGCTGATGGCTACAGGAGGCGGAGGGTATCTGGCCGGAGGGTTGAGCAACAGCCTGGTGGCGTTCGCGCTGCCGGATGTGAGCAGGAAACCGCTGCCGGCTGCGGTGACAAAAGCGGCGGCCGCGGCTGCGGAGGCACGGCGCGGGTTGCCTGTGGTCGGTGCGTTTGCGCCGTTGGTATTGCCGGCGGGTGAGGCGAAGGCGCTGGTCGAGAGAACGTGCGGGACGGGTTGTCATGCGGTGGAGGTGGTGACCAGCCAGCGAATGAATAAGGTGGAATGGTCGGCGATCGTGCAGAACATGGTGATGCGAGGAGCGAAGGCGTCGGACGCGGAGGCGGGCGCGATCGTGGAATATTTAGCGAAGACGCTGGGGAGGTGAGCGTTCTGATCTGCCCGCATGCTCACGCATGGCGGCTCAGCATCGACGCTGAGCCGCGACCGTCAGGGAGCGGATAGGTTCAATAATTGCGGACAACGTAATAGGGCTGGCCGGCGAGATCCGATGGGAAGCCTGGATGCAGCCAGGCGCGGTCCGGCGCCGATTTCAGCTCGAAGTAGTATTGGAGCGGGTACGGGGAGTCGGTGTACTCGGTCGGGATGGAGGCTACATGGGACGGTCCCTTGCGGTCCATGGCGACGGACAGCCAGCGCTCAGCCTGATTGACATGGCGATAGTGGAGCGTTGCCGAGGCCGACGACGGAGCCGCGAGTTCAATGACCAGCGGCTGCTTGCGCCGGAATCGATCCGATGCGTGATGGCGCACTTCGGCGGCAGGGAACTGCGGCCGGCCGGTGGCTACGTCGATGGCAGCCTTCACCTGTGGATCGCCGGTGATCTTGGCCGAGGGCAGGCGCGCTTCAAGGAGAGCTATATCGGCATCGATGGCGGGCAGCCGGTCCAGCCAGTGACCGCGAAGCCAGGGAAGCTCGCCGACGGTGATATCGGCAACATAGACGCCCTTGGCCTTCTCGGCCAACGCGGCCCAGGCGGCGCGCGCGGCTCGGTAGCATCTGATCGCTTCCTCTAGGGCAAACCGGTCGCCGCTACGCTCGTGGATCGAATAGAGTACGCCGGCACGGAATTTCGCGGCGAAGAATTTGCCCAGGCCGGATTGAATCGTAACATCGATGTCGACACTGCGAGCTTTTGCTGGTTTCGCAGCAGCAGCCAGATATTCCAGCCATTGCGCGACGTCGATAGGCGAGTACTTTCCGCTCCGCTCGCCTTTCAATAATTCGCCGGCGAAGTCGTTGATGCGCGAGAAAAGCTGCGGATCGAGAGGGCTGGTGTTGCCGAAGGTTTTGGGCGCCGGCGTGTCGCTATATTCGGTTTTTGCCGGCTCCACCAGCGACTGATTCGTATAGATCTCCGGCCAGTAGTTGTTATTCGCGGCCGAGGGCATGTGCGCGGTGGTGATAATCGGCAGAATGCGGCTGGCTGCGGCGAGCGCGGGATCGACTTCGACCTTGGCATCCGGGTTGTATAGCTTCGCGCCCCAGATGCGATACGTATCGAGATATTTTTGCCAATCCCAGCGCGGGCGGAGCGAAGCGTCGGTATAGGCGCATCGTCCGCCCGCCGCTCCCGATCCACGACGACCCTTGAAAGAGAGAGGCTCCATGATCTCCACGCCGCTCGATCCGCAGAATTGGAAAGCGCGAGAATAGCCGGCGGCGAACACCGGGTCGGCCCACAGCAGCAGGCGCTGCGTGCCGGGCCAGATGCGCCAGAGAATCTCGAAGCGGCGATCTTCGCGCATCAGGTCGGCGTAGCCGTAGCGGGTGAAGCTGCGGGAGCCCGCGCTCATCGCCATCAGGCCGCTGTCTTTATGATCGGCCTTCGGGATCTCCTGATCGCGGATGTCGGCCTGATGGTACGGCATCCCCATGTGCTCCGCCCAGAACTTCGGCGACACTTTGACGGGCATGCCCGTGGCCAGCCCCAGATCGATCATGCCCTGGTCGATGCCTTTGGCGTGCATATCGATCTCGACCGTGCGGCCGCTTCGCTTTACGCCGTCGAACACAGTGCCCCAGAACGGGTAGCTGCCTTCGGAGACGCCGCTTTCGCCATGGACGCGGAAGGTCACTCCGCTGATCGCGGGACAGGCGCGCAGCAGGGCAGCCAGCGCATCGCGGCAATACGGGCCGTGATTTTCGGCGTTGAGTCCTTCGATGGTGTAGTTCGGATGAGGGCTGTTCTCCCATTGATAGCCGTGCATCCAGATGCCAAGCTGAAATTGCAGGCCGTGCCTGACGGTCTGCTCGCTGATGTGGCGGAGCATTTCCAGATTGCGGTCGCGCTCCGCGTCCGGCAGGTTCACGGCGTGAACGTTGTAGCCCGGCACGGAGAGAAAGAACGGGTACGCGAAAAGGAAATAGGCGTCGGTGACGCCGCGCAGGAAATCGTAGCCGATGCCGAAGCTGAGATTGAAGCGGGTGAACCGGTTTTCGGCGAGCATGGCAAGATACTGCGGCCACATCTCGCGGTCGTAGAACCAGGGCTTGTCCTCCACTTCGCTGGTGAACAGGCGCTGAATGCTGCGGACGGCGTTGGCGGGGCGATCGGCGGCAGATTGAGGAAGAGCGGGCGCGCCGGCCAATGCGGCGGCGGTGAGGAGAAAGTCGCGGCGTTTCACAAGAGGATTGTACTGCTTATTGTCAAAGGATCGCTCCCTGCGGTCGCGGCTCGGACACCAGCCCGATGCGTAAGCTTGGGCTTAGTGCGCGTGGAAATGGCCCCAAACTGACTTTTCACTCAGACTCTGGTGCATGGGGTTTGGCGCCGGTCTCACGCCTGCCAGTGACATTTTTGCACCCCCCTCGTCTATATCCCTGTAAGCGGCGAAAGCCAGCCTTCCTGAAACCTCCCATACGGGGCGGACATCTATTAGGATGGAAGTAGACGGAGGCGGGAGTGCGCCCGAAACTCCGATAAGAGGTTAAGAAAAACACATGAAGCTGCTAGATAGAATGAGACAGCAAAAACTTTTGTCGACGACGTTAATGCTCTGCACACTGGGGATCGGTATCGTCATCGGAACCGTGGTGAACACAGGTGTGAACGCGGCGAAGGCCCAAAACGTGGCTCCCGATGCGACGCCACTGGTAGTTCCTCCGGCGGTGGAAGCCGCCAATGAATTTTCCAAGCTGGCCAAAAAGATCAGTCCCAGCGTCGTGAACATCACCGCCGACTATACCCCGAAACAGGTCGTTACCCGCAACCGCCGCGCTCGCCCGCAAGGCGACGATCAGGAGGGGAACGGCGACGACGGTTCGGCTGAACTCTTCAAACGCTTCTTCGGCAACCAGGCCCCCGGCCTTGTCGTGCCCCAGGATGCCGGCAAACGCGAGCAGTCCGGCACCGGATTCATCGTCGATAAGAATGGCTACATCATCACCAACAAACACGTGGTGTCGAACGAGGAAGGCAATCCGGTCGATCACATTAAAGTAAAGCTTCACGGCGAGGATACCGAGTATCGCGGCAAGCTGATCGGCTTCGACCGTGAGACCGACATCGCCGTCGTCAAGATCGACGTCCATCATCCGCTTCAGCCCGTGATGCTCGCCAACTCTGAGGGCGTGCAGGTCGGCGATTGGGCGGTGGCCATCGGTTCTCCGTTCGGGCTCCAGGAAACCGTCACCGCCGGCATCGTCAGCGCCTTGAACCGCGCCAACATCGGCGAACAGTTCCAGCGCTTCATTCAGACCGACGCCGCCATTAACCCGGGCAACAGCGGCGGACCGCTGCTGAATATCCGCGGCGAAGTCATCGGCGTCAACACCATGATCGCCACTCGCAGCGGCGGTTATGAGGGAATCGGTTTCGCCCTCCCCATCAACATGGCGGTGCGCGACTATAACGACATCATTCGCGAAGGCCACGTCACCCGAGGCTCCATCGGCGTCACCTGGCAGCAGAATATCAAGCCCGAAACGCTGAAGGCGATGGGCTTCGATCACGGCGTTATCGTCAGCGAAGTGAAGAAGGACGGTCCGTCCGATAAGGCCGGCCTCAAAGCCGACGACATTATCCTCGCCGTCAACGACAAACCGTTGAAAGATGGCGACGACCTGATGAGCCGCGTTGCCGACATGCCGGTGGGCACCACCTGCATGCTCACCGTGGATCGCGACGGCAAGCGGAAGGATTTCAAACTGGTCGTGCAGGATCGCTTGAAAGTCTTCTGGGACGACCCCCGCGTGGTGGGTGAAGTGAAGAACGTACCCACCTCGAACACCGAAGAAGAGAAGCCCGAAGTGGTCAGCAAAGTAGTCCAGTTCGGGATCCAGGTGCGCGCTCTGGGCGATGACGAAAAGAACCTGACCACCGATAAGACCGGCATGGTGGTCACGCGCGTCGAGCCCAACTCCTTTGCAGCCGAAATCGGCATGCAGGATCGCGACATCATCACTTCCATCGATCGCAAGCCGATCAACTCGGTGGACGATATCAAGAAGATCCAGTCCACCTTGAAACCGGGCGATCCGGTGGTCTTCCGCGTGGTCCGCTCGATTGGCGGAGTCCGTCGCGGCGCAGCAGCCGGAAACTCCCCGTCCACGCAGGTTCTGTGGCTCCCGGGCACGCTTCCGGAATAACCATCTGCAAATTTCCTTTTCTGAAAGCCCCATGCATCAGCGTGGGGCTATTTTTTTGCCCGTGCGAGACCCCAAGCCGACGCGGCCTTGTGTGAAAAATCAGCTCAGACCGCTCCGAAAACTGACGATCAACCATTTGCCGTAGGGCGGACGCCCTCGTCCGCGCCGGACCCCCTGGTCCGGCTTCCACGCGCAGGCCGACGAGGGCGTCGGCCGCAGGCCGGGGGGCCTGCCCCACACGAAAGTGTAAACTGGATTCTTGCAGCGTACTTTCGTCCCGCTTTCGGCCGCCTTGTTTGCGTCCCTCGCCATTGGTGCGTGGGCCGGTGGTCCGTCTCCCCAAACATCCACGGCGAAGAAGAAGGCGGTAGCCAAAACCACCACCAAAGCGAAAACCGCGCCAAAGACTTCGACCACAGCGGCCGCAACAAAGCGCACGACTGCCTCGAAATCCAAACGACCCGCCGTCGCCCGTCACTACGCCCCCCAGCAGCCTTCTCAGGAACGATACAAGGAAATCCAGCAGGCTCTCGCCAGCAAAGGCTACTTTAGAACCGAGCCCGACGGCGCCTGGGGCTCCGCGTCCATTGACGCCTTGAGGCGTTTCCAGCACGACCAGAACCTGGTCGAAGATGGAAAAATCGGATCGCTCTCGCTCATCGCCCTGGGCCTCGGCCCCAAGCGCGAGCCGCCGGAGCCCGTGAAAACCGTAGAACCGGAACAAAAAATCCCATGATTATCGGTGTGCCTAAGGAAGTAAAAGACCAAGAGGCGCGCGTCGGCCTGATCCCCAGCGGCGCCAAAGCCCTGGTCGAAGCAGGGCATCGCGTTCTGGCCCAAACAGGAGCCGGTGCGGGCAGTTCGCTCACCGACGAGGAATATCGCGAAGCAGGCGCGGAGATCGTCACCTCGGCCGAAGCTCTCTGGCACGCCAGCGACCTGGTCATCAAGGTAAAAGAGCCGCAGCCCACCGAATACCCTTTCTTTCGGCCCGGCCTGACGTTATTCACTTATCTTCACCTGGCGCCTTTACCCGAACTGACCGACGCCCTGGTCAACGCCAAGGTAAACGCCGTCGCCTATGAAACGATTCGCGAGGCGGACAACTCCCTGCCTCTGTTGACGCCCATGAGCGAAGTCGCCGGACGTATGGCCGTGCAGGTGGGCGCGCAGTATCTGGAAGCACCCATGGGCGGCCGAGGCATTTTGTTAGGCGGCGTGCCGGGCGTCGCTCCCGCCAACGTGGTGATCCTCGGTGGAGGCGTCGTCGGCCATAATGCCGCGAAAATGGCCGTCGGCTTGGGAGCGCACGTCACCATCATCGAGAAGAACCTGAATCGCCTGCGCGAGCTCGACGATATTTATTCCAGCCAGGTGGTTACTCTCGCGTCGAATATCTATACCATCCGCGAATCGCTGCGCCACGCCGACCTGGTCATCGGAGCCGTGCTCATCCCCGGTGCCAGCGCGCCGCGTCTGGTCCGCCGCGACATGCTGCCGTTGATGAAAAAAGGCTCGGTGATGGTCGACGTCGCCATCGACCAGGGAGGGTGCTTTGAAACCTCGCACGCGACGACTCACACCGACCCGATTTATTTCGTCGACGGCGTTCTGCACTACTGCGTCTCGAACATGCCCGCCGCGGTGCCGCACACTTCGACTTTCGCCCTCAACAACGCGACCTTCCCTTATCTTCTGGATCTGGCCAATCGCGGCTTAAAAGGCGCGTGCGAACATTCCAACGCGATTCGTGAAGGCGTCAACACGTTTGAGGGCCACATCGTATATCAGGCCGTAGCCGAATCGCAAGGAAAGCCATGGAAAACGATGTAGTTTTCAAAGCGATGGATCGCTTCGCGATCGAGCTGCCCAGTTGGGGCTTCGCCAACACGGGCACTCGCTTCGGAAAATTCATTCAGGATGCGGCCGCGACCTCGACCGAAGAAAAGCTCGCCGACGCGGGGCAAGTACACGCGTTTACAGGATGTTGCCCCACCGTCGCGATGCATGTGAAGTGGGATTTCCCGTGCGACAAATCCACCGCCGCGAAATACGGCGTCGCTATCGGTTCGATCAATCCCAACGTATTTGAGGACCAGATTTATAAGCACGGCTCGCTAGGCAATCCCGACGCGGAAGTGCGCGCCGCCGCGTTACAGCACCTCATCGAGTCGGTGGAAATTGCGAAACGAACCCAAAGCCGCGATCTGTCTCTCTGGTTTGCCGACGGCTCTAACTTTCCCGGCACCGCCAACATCCGGCAACGCCGCCAGTGGTTTGAAGAAGGTCTGAAAGCGATGCACGCGCGGCTCGCGCCGGATCAGCGTATGTTGCTGGAATATAAGCCATTTGAGCCGGCTTTTTACCACACCGACATCGCCGATTGGGGCATGTCCCTGCTATTGGCCCGCGCGGCGGGGCCGCAGGCGAAAGTTCTGGTCGATACAGGGCATCACTATCAGACTCAAAACATTGAGCAAATAGTAGCCTGGCTGCTTGCCGAGAACATGCTCGGCGGCTTTCACTTCAACGACCGCCGCTATGCCGACGACGACCTGACGTTGGGGTCCATCGATCCCTACCAGGCATTCCGTATCTTCCATGAAATCAATCTGTTCGAGTGGGAAACGGGTTCCCGGGCAGATATCGCCTACATGGTGGACCAGAGCCACAATCTGAAGCCGAAGATTGAGGAAATGATCCAGACAGCCACCTTTGCGCAGGAATTGTATGCCAAGGCCTCGCTGGTGGATCTGAAAAAACTTGCCCATTATCAATCGCATGCCGATCTGATCGATGCCGAGGAGTGCCTGAAAAGCGCGTTTTCCACCGACGTCCGCCCTGCGATCCGCGAATGGCGCAGGTCCAAGGGGCTCGCCGAAAACCCTCTCGAAGCGTTTCGGGCCAGCGGTTACCTGGCACGAGCGGCGCGCGAGAGAGCGGAGCGGAACCGTTCGAGCGTCAGCAGCTACGCGTAGGCACGTGGCAGCCCTGGTCGCTGCGCTCAAGTCTTGGGCTTGAAGTAAAATAGCAGCTCCGTTGTCGGTCTGCGCTTTTTAGTATTGGGACAAAGCACGCTCATCCGATCAAGCCGATGAACCTCCGCTCCCCGATAAAGTTTGATTAAATCGTCGTGATCGGCGTTGCTCACTAGCACCGTGGTTCCCAGTCGCGCCAATCGCCGACAGGTCTCCGCGAGCCGCCGCTGGTCATGCCAACTAAAATTGCGTTCGTTGTACCGTATGAAGCCGTTGTTGTTGTGGGCAACCGTGTAGGTCGGATCACAATACACCAGGTCTTGGGCAGAAGCGGCGGAGACCGCATCCTCGAAGTCGCAGACCTGAAGTTCAGCGCGCTTCAGGATTGTCGACGCGCTTACAAGGAGATTGTCGTTCCAGAGGGTATTTGGCGTCCGCTGACCGCCGCCGAATGGGACGTTGAAGGAACCCTGCTGGTTGAGGCGATACATCCCCCCAAAGGCAGTGCGATTAAGGTACAGAAAGCGCACCGCTCGCTTCACGAGGGATGCTGGCGTGTCGGCTCGAAGCTTCAGGTAGGCCACGTCATCTACTGGCAGTTCCTTGAGCAATTTGATCAATTGGTGGGGTCTGTTTCTGACCTGAACATACGTGTTGATGAGATCGCTGTTGATATCCGACAGCTGAGCCTTTTGTGGGGCCAGCGCGAAGAATAGAGCTCCGCCTCCGAGAAATGGCTCAAAGTAATTCCGAAATTTGTTGCCTCGGATTAAGGTCTCCGCGTATCTGGCAAGCCATCGCTTTCCGCCGGGCCACTTGAGGAAGGGTTTGACGTTGATCTGCCGCCTCGTCGGTTGTTCGATATTGGGGCGATTCATCCCTCTGCGGCATCCTGTCGATGGTTCAGCTTCTCATTCAATGTCCGCTCATACTCCCGCAATTGCGCCAACTGCTCGAAGCTGATCGTCTGCTGCTTTGCGCCGTGCATCACGACTTTTCGCGATTCGTTCAGCTTGTGGATCCAGTCGGTCCGTGCCTCTTTGTTGCCAGATTTTCCGAACGCGAGCGAGTCCTGGAAAAGGGTCCAGTTGTTAAGGGCGATTGCGCGGAGATCAATTAAGTCCAGATAATTTTCCTTTCTCCCCTTACCCTTCGCTTCCTCTAGTTTCAGCGTCGCTTTTTTGCGTACGCTCTCCGCCACGCCGGTATACCACCAAAGCTCAACGTCATCATCGCCAAACTCGAACTTCAGCGTATCAATCACGAATTTGTGAAGTTTCTTCTCCATCTCAGTAATCAGACTATAGGCCTGTCCATTGGTTTGCGCCTCCTGCGCTCTGAGGGCCTCAAGAAGCCCGGGAGGCTCGAAATCAGGGAACTTCTCGTTGAGTGCTTTCTCGCACTTTCTCCTCGTCGCGGCCTGTCCCTGATTACCCCTCGCGCCGGCGCGAAAATCCTGTCGCTGATCGTCCGAGTAGCTCGCGAGATGGTACGCCAGGGCTTCTCCGTATGGCCGTAGGACTTTTACGATCTCGGAACTATCCAACTGTATGAGCTTGAGGTGTTTTTTATCTGACAGGTATTGAAAGATGCTTCTGAGAATCGTCATGCACACGGTGACGCCGTCATTCATCGCTAGGCCGCCACCCTCTGCCGCTCCGCGCTCCCACCATTCTTCGTTGGAGGCACAGATGATCCTAAACCACCCGTTGACAATGTCAATTATACGTCTGAGAGTCCCGCTGTTGTCACCTGTCCAGAGTGGCCCATATTCCACGTCCTTCTTCACGATAAACAGTCCAGGCTGATTCAGAGCGCGAAACAGGCTTTCAAGGGTGATGCACCGAACCTCCGTCCGGGTCTCGTCTGCCAATAAGATGCGTTGGTATAGAGGCGACTCTTTGTCGTCATTTAGAGCCTGCACAGCCTTGGAGATAATCGCACTTACCCGCTTATCGTCATCCTCAGCGTCCCAGTTCAACTCCGCGTACAGTTCCTGGAGAAGGCTCCGCTTAACGCTTTTTTGCTCATAGTTAATGTCAATGAACAGCTGCGCCTGCTTGCTAGCGGGAAGACCCTCAAAGGCTAGAACGTTTAGGTGCGCCGTCTTGGCTTTCTCAAGTCCAGAATATGCAAACAACCTGTGTTGCCCATCGATGATCCACGCGCAACGGTAAGAGGGCGTCAAGACTAGAGACCCGTGCTTCACGCCTTCGGGACCGTCCATCTGCTTCCAAGGCTCGAAATGTATGTGCTTCTTCCCTTCAAGACTGATAACGATATTCGTCGGGAAGATCCCGTTTCCGTCGATGTACTCACGGATTTTCTTGAGCCGACTCTTCTTGATCATCCGTTGGTAGGTGTCTACATCTGTGGCTTTCCCCTTCGCCCTGTGGGCCACATATGCGATCTTCAGCAGATATTCCGGCGCAATCGAGAAGGTGTAACACGAGTACTTTCCCAATTTGCTCTGTAGGGCGGGAATCTTGATTTCCAGTCCGTATATGCGTTTGCCCGGCAGCATATCCGCAAAAAACTGATATTTCGCCGCCGGTCCAAGATGTGCAGCCAAGGCCTCATAGTAGTCTAGGTCCTTCTCGTTCAAGAGAACCACATTCTCGTTCTTGGCACGCTGAATATCGTTTTCGCTCAGGATTAGGTCCCATGTGAACAGCACGACGATAGCTACCCGCTTGTGAGCAGCTGGGAACTGGCTCGATGCTGAGATGGCAAATCTCTGCCTGATTAGAGCGTGCTTGCCGAGATCTTTTTGAAATTCAGTGTACTTTCTCGGAGTTTCCGTCGATTTACACTCAATTCCGAGCGCCACCTCTGGGTCCAGCCCCACAACATCAATCTGGTTATACGCTCCGTCGTGATTCTTCGGATCGAGTAGCAACTCAGCCCCCCGTCACCGGACAGGTGGGTGAACCCAAGCTTGTAGAGCAAGGACCACACCCGGTCCTCCAATAGCACACTACGAGCCTTCTCGCGAACCAATCTGGTGGTCGACGCGCCTTTTCGATAAACATGCCAGCCCTCGTCGGTGGGCGCCTGCACGAGGGCATTCGGCACACTCTTGAATTCCGACGCATTGCTCTTTCGCCGGGCGAGCGATCTCAAATCGTCGACAGGAAAAACATTTTTTAATATCTTGATATCGCCTACGGCCATACGAATTTCGTTCAGTTTACATCATGCTGGAGAAGCACTTCAAACGCCGCGCAGTTCAAGCATGGTCAAACCATTTTCCTCTGACACCGGGGCTCTAAAGAAAGTTCCCCCTCCGTCCGTTAATATAAAGGACTAGTGACGGCGCCTCAGGACCTAACGCAGCTTCTTATCAACTGGCGCAACGGCGACAAGGCTGCGCTCGACCAGATGACTCCCGCATTGTATGAGGAACTGCGCCGCCTCGCCCGTTTCTTCCTCGCCAACGAACGTCCCGACCATACGCTGCAACCCACCGCGCTGGTCCACGAAGCCTATATCCGCCTCATCACCCAACACGCTGTCGACTGGCGCAATCGCGCCCATTTTCTGGGCGTAGCGGCCACCATGATGCGCCGCATCCTTATCAACCACGCGCAGGCCCGCCTCGCCGCCAAGCGCCAGGGACAGGCGCAGGCCGTTGCGCTGGAGGACGCGCTCGGCGTCTTCACCACCTCCAGCATCGACGTGCTCGAACTGAACCAGGTCCTCGAACAGCTCACCGATCTCGACCCGCAACAGGGCCGCATCGTCGAACTGCGCTACTTCGGCGGCCTCACCATTGAAGAAACCAGCGAGGTCCTTGGCATCTCTCCCTCCACCGTCAAGCGCGAATGGAGCATCGCCCGCCTCTGGCTGCTGCAAAAAATGGAAGGGATCTCTCCATCATGACCGCCGGGCGCTGGAGCGAAGTGAAAGCCGTCCTCTCCGGTGTCCTCGATGCCGACCCCACTGAGCGTCACGACCTGCTCGACCGCCTCTGCGGCGGCGACACCGAACTTCGCACCACCGTCGAATCTCTCCTCGCCATGGAGAGCAAAGCCGGCCAGTTCGACACTGCCGCGCTGCCCGGCTCGTTTCTTTGGGCAGACACCCCCGAAAAGCCTCCGGAGCAAATCGGCCCCTACACCATCCTCCATGAGATCGGCCGCGGCGGCATGGGCGTTGTCTATCTGGCCGACCGCGCCGACGGCGAATACCGCAAACGCGTCGCCATTAAACTGATTACCCGCCGCCATCAGCCACATCTCGAACAGCGCTTCCGGCGCGAGCGCCAGATCCTCGCCCAACTGGAACACCCCAACATCGCGCGCCTCCTCGATGGAGGAGCGGCCGCTTCCGGCGACGCCTACTTCGTCATGGAATATGTCGAAGGCCCCCCTCTGCTCGCCTGGTGCAACGAGCATCGTCTCAATATCGACGCGCGCCTGAAACTATTCCTCTCCGTCTGCGACGCAGTCTCCTACGCGCACCAGAAACTGATCGTCCATCGCGACCTGAAGCCCGGCAACATCCTCGTCACTCCCTCCGGCGATCCCAAGCTGCTCGATTTCGGCCTCGCCCGCGTGCTTGATTCCGATGCCGATGCCGAAATCACGCAAGCCGGCCCCACGCCCATGACCGTCGCCTACGCCAGCCCCGAACAGATCCGCGGCGAACGGCAAACCGTCGCGAGCGACGTCTATTCGCTCGGCGTCATTCTCTACGAGCTGCTCACCGCGCATCGCCCGTATCGCGCCGAAAATTCTTCCTTTGCCGAAATCGCCCGCATCACCTGCGAGCAGGAACCAATTCCTCCATCGCAATTCGGCCTGTCGGGCGACCTCGAAACGATTCTGTTGAAAGCTCTCTCCAAGGATCAGCGCCTCCGCTATCCCTCGGTCGATGAATTCGCCGCCGATCTCCGCCGCTATCTCGACGGCCAGCCCATCCACGCCCGCCCCGCGACCTTCTTTTATCGCGCCGGCAAATTCCTCGGCCGCCACCGCATCGCCGCGCCCGCCGCCGCTCTCGCTGTCGTGCTGATTCTTTCCTTCGCCGGCTTGTCCTGGTTCGAAGCCCGCCGCGCCCAGCGCCGGTTTAACGACGTCGAGAAGCTCGCCCACTCGGTGATGTACGAATTTCACGACGCCATCGAAAGACTCCCCGGATCCACCGCCGCTCGCGAGCTGCTGGTCAGCCGCGCTCTCGAATATCTGGAAGATCTCTCGCGGGAGGCCGCCGGCGATCCGCGTTTAGCCCGCGAAATCGCCCTCGGCTACAGCCGCATCGGCGACGTCCAGGGTGGCCTCGGCAATTCCAATCTCGGCAAGGTTTCCGCCACTCTCGAAAGCTATCGCAAAGCCGAAGCAATTCTCGCCCGCCTGCTGGCACGCACACCTTCCGACGATTCTCTGCGGCTCGATTATCTGCGCGTTGCGGGCGGCCTGGCGGGCGCTTATAACATCAATGGCGATCGCACTCATGCCCGCGAGCTTTCCGAGAAGAATCTCGCCCTTGCAACCGCTGCCGTCCGCGCCCACCCCGACGATCCCGCCTTTATCCGCGTCATGATGAGCGCCCAGTCCCTCGCCGGTGACTTGCTGATTGAGGAAAAAAAATACGAGGAGGCGATACCTATCCGTCAGGGCATTCTCGAGATGGAGCAGCGCCTGGCCAAACTGCGAACCGGCGAGGCCAGGGCGCGCGTCAACGTGGCCCTTGCTCATAAGCGCTTGGGCGCCCTCTACGGCGTCGTCAAGCGCTATGAGGAAGGCCGCCGCGAATATGAGCAAGCCCGCGTCATCGACGAAAAGTATCTGGAGACCGACGGCGGCACGCGCGCCCAGCTCGATCTCTCCTACGACTACAGCGACCTCGGCTGGGTGACCACCCGCCTCGGCGACCAGCCCGCCGCCCTCGCCTTCTATCGCAAGGCGCAGGCACTCCGCCAGTCCGCCGCCGCCGCCGATCCCAAGGATCATCGTGCCGCCGTGTCGCTCGCCAGCATAACGGAGCGCATCGGCGGCCAGTTGCGCCGCATGCACGATCTGCCCGCCGCGCGCCAGGAAACGCAGCAGGCCATCGTTCTCTGGAAGGAACTGGCGGACCGCCCCGGCTCACCCTGGTCTAACGTCAGGGATCTCGCCGACACACACGACGAAATTGCCGACGTCTATATCGCCATGAAAGCTTACCCGCGCGCCGTCGCCGAATATGAGCAGGCCATCAAGCTTTATAGTTCATTGCGCGACCGCGGAGTTCTTCCCAAGGCCGAGTACGCTCATATTGACGAGCTAAAAACACAGGCAGACAAGTGCCGCAAGTCCGCTTGCGAGATGCTTCACTAGATCGCTCCCTGCGGTCGCGGCTCCGTAGATTCCGAGCCGCGACCACAGGGAGCGATCAAGGCGGGCCCAGTTTTTGCCAAATCGTAAGCATGCGGACAGAGACGCCGAAAATCAGCCCATGATCTTCGAAACCGCCGCCTGGAACTTCGCCATCTCCTCTTTCGTGCCGACGGTCACCCGAACCTTGGTGGGCCACGCCGGCCAGATGCGCCCGATCATGACCTTGTTGTCGGCCATCGCCTTGGCGAATTCCGCGCCCGGACGGTTCACTTCCATCATGAAGAAGTTCGCCTCGCTCGGCACGTACTTGATGTTCTTTTTCTCGAGGAACGCGAACGTATCCTCGCGAATCTGTTTGCATAGCGCCCGCCGCTCCGTCACCAGGTTCTTCACCTTCATGCTGGCCGTCGCGCACGTCAGCCCCATCACCGGCTGCATCCCCGCGCCATAGGGACGAAGCTTGGCGAGCAGATCCGGCCGCGCCATCGCAAACCCCGCGCGAATGCCCGCCATTCCATAAATCTTCGAGAAAGTCCGCAGCACCACCACGTCCTTGCCCTTTGCCACCAGGTCGCTGGCCGGCTGGGCGTGATCGGAGAAGTGAATGTACGCCTCGTCGACCACCACCACGGCGTCCTTCGATTTGTGCGCCAGCAGGTACTCGATATCCTTGCGAGCCGTCAGCGTGCCGCTCGGATTGTTCGGATTGCAGATGTAATAAGCGCCGGCGTCCGGATCGGCCTTGATCATCGCTTCCACATCATGGCTGAAATCCGGCCGCAGCGGCACTTTGTTTAGCTTCGACCCGATAAACGCCGGAGCCCCAGCGCCATAACCCGGATCACCCATCGTCCAGCTATGCGTCGGCGACGTGAACGCGCACTGGCAGCGATGCAGAGGGTCGCTCGACCCGGCAAACGCCGCAATGTGGTCTTCCGGCACATCTTCGATCCCCGCCACAGTCTTCGAAAAATCCTGGTGCGGTCCGATCGGCGAATAACGCCATGCCAGAGGAGCGATGGCCGCCATCGCCTCCACGCCTTCCTTGCACGGACCCATCGGATTTTCATTGGAGCTGATCCGCACCATGTCCGGATCGCTTACCCGCGCCGCGCCGCCCGCGCCGCGCATCATCCTGCGCTCGGCATCCTGCGCCATCGCGAACTCGTTATAAAACGGCAGCGCCGCTCCAGCAGTCAATAAGCTCGCAATCCGGCCAACCTGCCGTCGCGAGAATCCTTTAGCGAGAAGTACTTCTGTCTGTTTCACTGGAAGGGTCATTTGTTCTCCAAGGCAGGAGGAGGCAGCGTGGCAGCCTCCCGGTTGTTAGCAATTATTAGGGGTCCATTGGCAGATTGTCAAGCCCAAAATAGCCGTGTGGGGCCGGCTATGCAGCCGGCAGCCGTCCTTTAAGGCGGCTCTTTTCATGATAAGATCCCCAAAGGAGTGTCCGGATGCCCCTCAACCCCCTCCTCCGCCGAGTAGCGAAAAAGATCCGAGGCATCTTCCTGAAGCCTCCCGAAGATCCTCACGAATACGCCCAGGTCGGAGCCCCCGTCAAGCCCAAACCCCCGACCCTGAGCGCCAAGGCAGCCGCCCTACCCGAGCGATTCGACTTCAGCTAAATGCTCGCGCCGCGCCTCATCCTCGCCCTCATCGCGGTCTTCCCCCTAAGCGCTCAACTCCTCGTCGATACCTACGCAGGTGGCGCAATTCGCTCTGGTGTCCCCGCCCAAAGTGTGGCCTTCGGAAACATCAGCGGCCTCGTCTGGGACCCCTCCGGAAATATCGTACTTTGCGATACAACCTATGACGTGATTCGCCGCGTCGGAACAGATGGAATCCTCGTAACCATCGCCGGCACCGGCGTTACCGGCTACAGTGGCGATGGTGGACCAGCCACCAGCGCCCAAATCAGCTCCCCCATATCTCCTCAATATGACGCCTCTGGTAACCTATATTTTCTCGATTCGGGCAATTTCCGCATCCGCCGGATCGACACGAAAGGAATGATCACCACGGTAGCCGGGGACGGCGAGGTAACCGGACCCGATGGCCCAGGTCCCGCCACCGCGCGATCGATCGCGCCCGCCTATTTCGCCGTCACTCCCAACGGCATGATCTACCTTCCCGACAACAACGGAAATCTTCTCCGAGTCACGCCCGCAGGTAACCTGGAATTCTTCGTCCAGATACCGTTCCCAACCCCTGGTGGCCTAGCCACGGACGCCACCGGCAACGTCTACTTCTTTGACCAGATCATTTACTACTACCCTCCGCAGACCCTGTATCGCGTCACGCCCAGCGGAGCAATGTCTACCTACGCCACGTATCCGATCAGCCTGAATTCCAAGCCCGGAGGCTTCCTGACATCGGACGCGGCTGGTAACATTTATGCCTTCGTCAACAGCCAGTTATTTCGCTACGCCCCGGACGGAACCAGCGAAGTCAGGCCCACGCCGGCAACCCTAATTTCGTCTAGCCCGGCTGCAATTGATCCAAGCGGAAAAATCGCGTTTAGTTCTGGCATCATTCAAACATTTAGCGCCCAAGCAGGTTTAACGACCGTTGCTGGAGGCAACCCTCAGTCGGCGCCGGACGGAACACCTCTTCGCGACGCCTGGTTCGTCCTCCCCGGGTCCATCGCTTTCGGTCCCTCCGGCGATCTTTACATCTCCGAAATCAGAACGTGTCTGATTCGCAAAATCAATGCCGCAGGCGTTCTGAGCACCTTCGCCGGGACGGGCACTTGTAGCACGTCGATGGTGCCATCCGGGAACGCCAAAACCAACAACCTGCCTTATCCGTCTGGTCTCGCGATAGATAGCACGAATCGTGTTTGGGTAGCTAATGCCTCCGCTGGCGTTGTTTATTCCATCGCGCCGGATGGAACTGTTTCCGCGCCGACTGGAAACGGGTGCGGTACACCGACACTTGCCATCGACTCCAAAGATCGAGTATACGTCCTGGCCTGCGGTTCGCTTAACCGGATTCTTGCTGATGGTACCCTCCAGCAGCTATTCGCGCCGCTATATGACCGCTATTCGGCTCTCGGCAGGGATCCATCGGGCAATATCTACGCCGGAACCCCGTTGGATGGCACCTATCGAATTAACGACAACGGAGTGGGAACCTTGGTGCCCTACACCGGCCAGAACGGAGATTCACTCGCCGTCGACGCCAAGGGGAACGTCTGGCAGAATCCGGCCGGAACGCTCGAGGTATACTCTCCCGCGGGCGCGGCACGTTTCGGCATCCAAAATGGCGGCTCAAGCGGAGACGGTGGGCCCGTCGTCGCGGCAGACTTCTCCGGAGCCACTTCGCTAACATTCTCCCCGGACGGCCGTTTGTTTTTCCTCCAAGCCAATCGCATCCGCCGAATCATTGGGGCTGGATCATCCATCGCTCCCGTGATCTCACAAAACGGAATCGTCAACGCGACGAATTACGCCGGGGGACCAATCGCAGCAGGGGAGCTTATCTCTATCTTCGGTACCAATTTCGGAGCCACGAGTCTCAACGTCAACTCCGCCGAAAACAACGCCCTCCCGTCATCGATCTTAGGAACGAAGGTCTTGTTCAACGGTCGTCCCGGCGCAATCACCGCGATGACGCCAACGCAAATCAATGTTTTCGTCCCTTACGAGATTGGCTCGATATCATCGGCGGACGTCCAGGTACAAGTCGACGATGTGCTCTCGGCCACCGTCATGATGCCTGTCGCCGCCACCGCGCCAGGATTCTCATCGTCGATCCTCAATCAGGACGGAACCGTCAACACCGCAGCCAACCCTGCCCCGCGCGGCTCCATCGTGTCGTTCTACGGCACCGGCCTTGGCCAAATGATCCCGCAGCTTCCCGATGGCGCTCTCGCAATTGCGACACCCTACTCGACACCCGTAAATCCTCCGATTCTCACCATCGGAGGCCAGCCCGCAACCATCCTCTACGCCGGTGACGCTCCCGGGTTTCCCACCGGAGTCTTCCAGATCAACGCGACCATCCCCACGACCATCAACCCCGGCCCCGCCTCCGTTTCAAATCAAGTCACCGTCTTTGTAAAGTGACCGCCAGAACGATCATTACCGCCTTCAGCATCATTTCCACGTTGCTGTCGACAAGCGTGCCAAGGGCCTCGCTCAATACATCGCGCCCACGGAATCGATCACGATATCCGAACCGTAGCCCTCTGTGATACGACGAACGCCCTCGCCTAGTGTTTCTGTGGAGAGATCTATGACCTCATCGAAGCCCAAGATTCTGGCTTGTTCCGCCTTTGCATGATTCGTAGTCGTTGACATAGCGTGCCTGGCGCCCAAGGCCCTTGCCAACTGTGTGACGGCGTTGCCTACCGAGCCGCCGATGGCTGGCGAAAGAACTGTCTTGCCCGGCTGAAATCCAGCAAGGCCTTCCACTGCACTTACTCAATCGGTTTACTGTAGCCACGGTCCCGTAGTCGTAGAATGGCCGGAAATGCTTTGCGTCTAGTCATCTCAATATCCGCATCGCCCCGATTCCGCCCGATCAGTCGCGAAGTTTTGATCGACCCCGCGCCTGGTGGTCGACTCAGGCTTACGAGTTCGCCTTAGGGCGATTACTTCCGCATGGAACGACCAACCGGTCGAGGATGTCATCCGCCCAGCGTGGGATCGCCGATCTGCTGGTGCCAGCGCGACACTGGCAGTTGGGACGTCAGGATCGTGGAACGCACCCGGTAACTATTTTCGCAGATCTCCCAGAAGTCACGGCGTTCGGGTTCTGCCAGCGGAGCCATGGCCCCGTCGTCGATCACAAGGACATCGATCCGGCTGAGCCGGGCCAGCAGACTGCGCGGGCTGCCATCGGCCGGCTGCCGTCATCGCGGCGCTGGCCGGCGCAGGGCTTCCGGTGATGCGCATGAATCCGAAGCGGGTGCGCGATTTTGCGGGCGCTCATGGATTGCTGGCCAAGACCGACGCGCTCGATGCGTACGCATTGGCGTTGTTCGGGGCACGCATGCGGCCTCTGCAGCGGGCTTGGCCGGAGGCCGAGCGTCCGCAGTTGGCAGCGTGGGTGACGCGTCAGCAGCAGCTCACCGTCGAGCGGGCGACCGAGCGCACGCGTCTGCAACAGGTCTCCGAACCGGCGCTGCGCAAGAGCGTGGAGCGCGTCATTGCCTTCTTAGGAAAGGAAATCGCGCGGCTGGATAAACAGCTGGCGGCGTGGGTGGCCGCCTCGGAAACCTGGACCGAGCAAGAGGCGTTGTTGCGCACCGCGCCGGGCGTGGGTCCGAAAACCTCGTTGCGGTTGCTGGCCCAGTTGCCGGAGTTAGGCCACGTCAACCGCCGCCAGATCGCGGCGTTGGTGGGCTTGGCTCCGTTCGCCGCAGACAGCGGGAAATGGCGCGGCAGGCGCTCGATCCGGGGAGGCCGCGCGGGAGTTCGCGCTATTTTATACCTGGCCAGTTGGAGTGCGGTGCGAGCCGCAGGCAAGCTGAAAACCTTCTACCAGCGTCTGGTGGCGGCGGGCAAGCCGAAACAGGTGGCGCTGATCGCGGTCGCGCGTAAACTGCTGCTCGCCCTCAATGAAATGATGCGCTCCCAGCAGCCATGGCGGGCGGCAAACGCCGCGGTTCCCGCTTGACTTTTTACACAGTCGCTGACGGGACGGGATTATAACCCCAGGCGTCAGCCAGGGGATTCGTCCGCTAATGAACTGACCGTCCAGAAAGTCCCTTAATGAATGCAAGACCTCTGAGCCGCCATGCGCAGCATGCGGATTGCTTGATTCGGCGGAGAATCCGCCTGCTGCGCATGGCGGCTCGGAAGTGTTTTCTTCGAATTCCTACCTAAGGGACTTCCGGACGATGTACTAGTGGCAGCGCCTGAGACGAATCCTCCCGGATCAGCACAAAGTTTCATCGGTGCCAAGGTGAGCGCCGACAAGGGGCTGTGCGGCTGCCGAAGTTGAAACAAAAGCGCTGGAAAAAAACAAAATCGAGCAGATTGCGACGCTGCCTCTGGAATCAAGATGCCGTGTGAGATCACGCGTTCGCGCTCATGCTACGGGAC
>Ga0210394_10002075_pt1 | contig 28763 bp, 27 predicted proteins | sample IncBWC12MmetaG_FD_160121 | JGI IMG/M metagenome (GOLD analysis project Ga0210394, IMG submission 160121) | Forest soil microbial communities from Barre Woods Harvard Forest LTER site, Petersham, Massachusetts, United States - Inc-BW-C-12-M | ecosystem: Environmental > Terrestrial > Soil >...
CTCGAGGTCTATCAGGACCTTCGCGTCGATCTCACCATGCAGCCCGGCGAGCAGAGCGAAAAGGTCACCGTAACCGGTGAACTCCCGCTTGTTGAAACCACCAACGCGGAACTCGGCGGCACGATTCAAAACGTCATCATTAATGACCTGCCGCTTAACGGCCGCAATTTCGAAAATCTCCTCACCTTGCGTCCCGGCGTAACCATCTATCCCGGTGGCGGCGGCTGGACTCAAAGCACCAACGGCATCCGCGCTCACGACAACGTCTACTTGGTCGACGGAATCAATAGCAACGATCCTTGGATGGCTCAGAGCATCATGAACGCCGGTATGGCTGCCGGCGATGCCGGAACCATTCTGCCCATCGACGCCATCGACGAATTCAAAACCCAGCAAAATCCAGCCGCGGAATATGGCTGGAAGCCCGGCTCCGTAGTCAATATCGGAATCAAGTCCGGAACCAACTCGATCCACGGAACTGCATACGCCTACGGACGCGACGGCAGCTGGGATGCTCTGGACTACTTTACAACTGCCCCGGGTGCTGTCGTTCCTAACTTAAATCTGGAGCAATTCGGCGCTTCCCTTGGTGGTCCCATCAAGAAGGACAAGCTCTTCTACTTTGTGAATTACGAGGACCAACGCTATACGGTCGGCAATCCCGCCACTCATCACACACCGATCACGGACCCCACGAACGTGACAACCGATAGTTTGGTCGGGGCTTGCCTGGCTGCGAATAAGACGCCGGGAGCAACGGCAACGGCGCTGAGCATGCAAATGGCTGGCCTCGGACCCGGTTGCGTTCCTCTGTCGAACTTCCCAGGACTCTTCCCTGTGAATACCTCCGGCAGCACGCAGGTGAGCACGGTGGTCAATAGCACGAATCAGATTGACTCCGGCCTGGGCAAACTTGACTACCATTTGAATGACAAGAACGAATTGCACGGCAGCTATTTTATTAGCCCAGGCAATGGTCTCTTGGCGGATGCTCCAAATCGCCAGATCCAGTCAAACCAGTTGTCCATCCAATACGCTCGCGCTCAAGTAGGCGGCGGGACCTGGACTTTCACGCCAAGTTCCGCTTGGGTGAACGAGCTGCGGGTTGGCTATTCCCACTATTTCCAGACCTTCTTCAGCAACGACCATACAGAAGATCCCGCTAATTATGCTTTTAACGGCACCACCTATCACATCTTCACAGGCCAGACCAATCCACTGTATTTCGGCCTCCCGGAGCTCAGAATCAAAAGTCTAACCAACTCCTTCTCCTTGGGAGCAAGCTGGCCCAAGGTCGTCGGTCCAGATGGCAATTTGGATTTCGTGGAACACGTCTCCTACTTGCGCGGCAAGCACGCCTTCAAATTCGGCGGGGAAATCTTGGTCATGCAGAACGACTCCAACGTCACCGCCAATGCCAAAGGCCCGCTCCGTTTCGATACGACTACGACCTTCTTCACGGGCGTTCCCGATACGGCCGCCTTCCTGGCCGGAAACTTACAGCGGAACATGCGCAGTCAGGGCTATGCCGCTTTCGTGCAGGACGACTGGCGCATCACGCCAAGAGTGATGTTGAACCTCGGCCTTCGGTACGAGATCGACACAGTTCCGACCGAAACCCAGAATCTGCTCGGTAACTTCGACCCCAACTCCCCCACCGGCCTGGTTCAAGTGAACCCCGGAAAAGGCGCTTATAAGGGCGACCACACGAACTTTTCGCCGCGTCTCGGCGTGGCTTGGGACGTCAACGGCAACGGAAAGACGGTCGTACGCGCCGGAGCTAGCCTCATCAACGAACAACTCAGCAACGACGTGCTGAACAACATTGCTAACGTGCTTGGGATCCGCTCAGTTCCGACGGGAGTACCGCTCGTGTTCACGCCCGCAGGCGGTGCCCCAGTAATCATTCAGCCCACAGGAAACATTAACGTCTCCACCATCACTTATTCGGGGACAGGCTTGGCAACCCTGGGCGCCAATTGGGCCAACAACTCACCCACGACGCCGCTTTACAGCGCAGCTCCCGCTTGCGGGGACGGCAACACCGTATTCCCTGCCGGTTCAGCGATCACTCCGCCACCGTGCATTATCGTGGGCGTTGACCCCAATCTGCGCATTCCCTACGTCACCACTTGGACTTTTGGCGTTCAACGTGCGATCACCCCTAACCTCTCCCTGGAAGTTGCCTATGTCGGCGACCATGGCACCAAGCTGATCTCCATGCAAGACGTCAATGCTCCACCGCTCGGTGCGGGATACGCGCCTGCTGGAGCTCTCGGTGGGACTCCATTGAGCGAGGTCGCGTGGTGCAATTCCAACGTGCTTGCTACGGCCGCCTCACTCCCGACAATCGGAACCGGACCCGGCGCACCCGCGATTACATGTTCCGCCGCGGACGCCAATCCGGCTCTTGAACAGGCCGCGCGGCCGTTCAATGCCAAGTTCCCTTATCTGTCGAACGTAAACATTCTTTCCAATAACGACTTCTCTAACTACAACGGCCTCCAGGTAACCGCCACCCAGAGAACTTCCCACGGCCTCTCGTTCACGGTTGGCTATACTTACGCGCACGCCTTGGACATCGCTTCCGATAACTGGGGCACTCAGCACGTCCCCATCTATCCCAATAACAACCTCCTGTACGGCAGCGCCGATACAGACATCCGCCATCGCGGGACTATTTCGATCACCTACGACCTGCCGGGTCGCAAGGGTAAGGGTCAGCTTTTGGAAGGTTGGCAGCTGAACTCCATCGTGACTCTCGAGAGTGGCCTTCCCTGGTGGGTGCAGGATAGCGCCAATGACTTCAGCGGCACGGGCGAGTTCAATCAGCTAGCCTCCGCCACGGACGGTCAGGGCGAGCAGTGGATCTTCGTGGGCAACCCCAACGACTTTAAAATGGTCCACGGGTTCACCACATTCAATGGAGACGTCCAGGCTGGTGGAGCCGGCGGCCTGCCATGTTTCGGCGCAGGCCTGCCTGGTTGCGCTGCAACTCTTCCCGCGCAGTGCGTAACCGCCGCGGCGAATATTGGTCCCGGCGCCGTCAATTCACTCAATGCCCTGGGCTGCTATGCCTTGGGCAATTCCGTCCTGATTCCTCCTGCGGTCGGAACGTTCGGCACCACCGGACGCAATATCTTCCGCGATAATGGCTTCAGGAATTGGGACTTGTCCGTCACCAAGAGCTTCAAATTTAAGGAACGGCTCACTGCCCAATTCCGGGCCGAATTCTTTAACGTGCTCAACACTGTCACCTTCGCCAATCCGTACGGCGGCCAGGGTGGCGGGGCCGCGACGAACGATCCTTCAATTGGCGCTGGATTTGCTTGCGGCTGCGTCACTGCGGACGTCGGTGGCTCCAATCCGGTTCTCGGCTCGGGCGGCCCCCGCGCCATTCAGTTGGGCCTGAAGCTCCTCTTCTAACCAAAACTCAACCTGCCGCTCAGCGGCAACAACAACAGAAAGGGCCGGAGTCGATCTCGACTCCGGCCCTTTCCTTTTTGCTTTCGTGGCACAGCCACTCTTGGCTGTGCATCTCCGTACCGGCGACCCCGATTCGTCATTCCGAGCCCGCCGTGGGCGCCGTATTTGCGCCCACGCTCCTGCCGGCGGAAGAGGAATCCCTCCTCAGCCTTTTGCGCCACAACATTGTCATCCTGAGCGAAGAACACGAACGAAGGGAGCCTCGAAGGGAGCTAGCGGCCGGTCGTTTTTACGTGCGGGTCCTCACATCTTTTACTGGCTTCTCAGCTCGGCCGACAAATCCCGAAATACTTCCTCGATCTCCTTTTTTCCTTCCCCGAAAAGCAATCCATGTTTCACAGGAATGCGCATCGCATCGATCTGCACCAGAGAACCGTCGCCGTCGGGCTTCACCGTTAGAATCATCCGGTAGCCCACATTGCCACGGGTGATTTTGGTCTGAAACTGCAGCACGAGATGATCGTCGTCGCGGACTGTGATCCAGTGGTCTTTCGGGTGTCGCTGCATGATCGCGCGGTCAGCTGCTTTGTACACGGCTTCAGGCTTGTCGGGAAACTTCGCGCGGTGAAAATCTTCGTCCTGACCCAGCGAAGGCACCACCGCTGCAATGATGAGGAGCGCTGCGAGACCTAGCTTCATTGCCCGCACCTCCGTGACTTCTTTTAAACCGCGATCGAGCGTCAAGGAATCAGCAACAGTTTCCCTGTAGTCTTACGCCCTTCCAACTCGCGTTGCGCTTGTACCGCCTCGCTTAGCTTGTAAATGTGTTCGATGCGCAGCTTCAGCTTCCCTCCCGCAATCTGCTCGAACACATCGCGCGATCTCTGCTCGAGTTCCTCACGCGAAGCGACGTAATGCGCCAGCGACGGTCGCGTCAGAAATAGCGATCCCTTTTGCGCCAGCAGGATCGGATTGAAAGGCGGTACCGGTCCGCTGGACGCCCCAAAGAGTGCCAGATAACCCCGCGGCCGCAGCAAATTCAGGTCTTTGTCAAACGTCGTCTTCCCCACGCCGTCGTAGATGACGTGCACGCCCTTCCCGTCGGTCAGGCGTTTGGTCTCCGCCTCGAAATCCTGCCGCGTATAGACGATCACATCGTCTGCGCCCGCCTCGCTTGCCAATTTCGCTTTTTCGTCCGTGCCCACCGTGGCAATCACGCGCGCGCCAATCTGCTTCGCCATCTGCACCAGCAGCAGGCCCACGCCTCCCGCCGCCGCGTGAATCAGCGCAATCTCGCCTTTCTTCAGTGGATACGTGCTGCGCACCAGATATTCCGCGGTCATGCCTTGCAGCATCGCCGCGGCCGCCTGCTGATCGCTCACCCCCTGTGGCACGCGTACCGCCCGGTCCGCGGGGATGGCCGCGTATTCCGCATACGCCCCCAGAATCATGGCGTACGCCGCGCGATCTCCCGCCTTCCAGGATTTCACATCGCTACCAACTGCATGCACTGTCCCTGCCGCTTCCGACCCCGGAACGAACGGCGTTGCGATCGGATAATGTCCATCGCGGTAATAAGTATCAATGTAGTTGATGCCAACAGCCGAGATCTTCAGCACAATTTCGTTTGGCTTTGGCTGAGGAACGGGAAGATCGACCAGCGTGAGAACTTCAGCGCCGCCATGCCGCGGCACCTGAATCGCTTTCATAATTCTGAGCAGTCTCCTCTTGGGAATTGCGCCGCGCCTGTCTCAGCCGGCGTGCACGCAGTAAATATTTTGGGCGCGTTAATATACACTGACTCCAACCGCCTCCGCATCCTCTTCCCATTTTTCGCCATTGGCACAGTTCCTTGCTCGGGTGCCGCACCCTCTTGCACTGAGCTAGCGAAGGGTCGGTTTTAAGGGTGCGGGTTTTCATCTTTCTTCACTGATCTGGTCCCCTATTTTCTCCGATCGAAACGGTCGGTCACCCTCGATGCCCTTACGTGGGGTCCTTGCCTATGCCGTCCCCCGCCGCGCGGGCCTCCGTCCTCCCCGATTCGTCATTCCGAGCCCGCCGTGGGCGCCGTATTTGCGCCCACGCTCCTGCCGGCGGGAGAGGAATCCCTCCTCAGCCTTTTGCGCCCCAACATTGTCCCCTGAGCGAACAACACTCGGTCCTACTGGATTTCCTTATCTTCAACTACCATTACCTTGCCGGTCCAATGCATCCCGTCGCCGTATAGAATGAAATCTTACAGAACGCCCTCCCAGGGGTGATCACATGGGAAGCGCCGTAGACGTCGACCGCCTTCATTTCGCTTTCACCATGACCTTCCATTACATTTTCCCGCAGCTCACCATGGGCCTTGCGCTGCTTTTGCTGATTCTGAAAACCGCTGCGCTGCGCACCGGCAACGAAAGCTATAACCGTGCCGTCCGCTTCTGGGCTCGCATCTTCGCCATCAACTTCGCCCTCGGTGTCGTCACGGGCATCCCCATGGAATTTCAATTCGGCACAAATTGGGCTGCGTTCTCGCGCTCCGCGGGCGGCGTCATCGGCCAAACCCTCGCCATGGAAGGCGTCTTCTCGTTTTTCCTGGAATCGACTTTCCTAGGGCTGATGCTTTTTGGCGAAAAGCGCCTCGGCCAGCTCGGCCATTGGCTCTCTGTCTTTCTCGTCTGGCTCGGCTCCTGGCTCTCCGGCTATCTCATCATCGCCACTGACGCCTGGATGCAGCACCCGCTGGCCTATTCGCAGGGACCGGGCGGCAATTTCGCGCTCGCCAGCTTTTGGGGTTTGCTGCTCAATCCCTGGGCACTCTGGCAATACGCACATAACATGATGGGTGCGGTGCAAACTGGATCCTTTGTAATGGCAGCTCTGGGCGCGTTTTATTTGCTTTCCAGAAAATTCGAGCACGACGCCCGAATTTTCCTTCGCACCGGCGTCATCGTCGGAGTTATCGCTGCGGCATTGCAGCTATTTCCCACCGGCGACAAGCAAGGCGTGCTCGTCTCGCGTTATCAGCCAGTCACGCTCGCCGCCATGGAGGGCCTCTTCGTCAGCGAGAAAGGCGCGCCCATCTCCATTCTCGGCCAACCCGACGTCCCCAATCGCCGCCTGGATAATCCATTTGTCATTCCAAAAGCCCTCAGCTTCCTCACTTACCGCGCATGGACCGCCGAAGTTCGCGGCCTCGATAGCTTTCCGGAAAGCGACTGGCCCGATTTTATTCCGCTCGTGTACTACAGCTACCACGTGATGGTAGGTCTAGGCACCATTTTCATCGCCATCATGCTCCTCGCCGCCTTCCTTCTCGCGCGCGGCTCCCTTTACAGCTCGCCCTGGATGCTCTGGATGCTGATGCTTGCGTTTCCCTTTCCTTATATCGCCAATACCGCCGGATGGATCACCGCGGAAGCCGGGCGCCAGCCTTGGGTGATTTACGGCTTGATGCGCACGCCCGCTGGAATTTCGCCTCAGGTTTCCTCAGGCAATGTCTGGTTCACGCTGATCGGTTTCTTCGGAACGTATCTCGTCCTCGGGATTCTTTTCCTTTTTCTCGTTTATCGCGAAATCGACCAGGGACCCGTAGTCGCCGCCCCCGAACCGCACGCGGTGCCCGTACCCGCGTCCGACTGAGGATCTCGCTCATGCCCACCCTCTGGTTTTGCCTCGTCGCCCTGATGCTCGCCGTTTATGTGCTGCTCGACGGCTTCGATCTCGGAGTCGGCATCGTGCATCTGGGCGTCGCGCATACCGACGCCGAACGTCGCGCCGTAATCGGCTCCATCGCGCCGGTCTGGGACGGCAACGAAGTCTGGCTCATCGCCGCCGGCGGCACGCTCTTCTTCGCCTTCCCCGTGCTCTACGCATCGAGCTTCAGCGGATTCTACCTGCCGCTGATGATGGTTCTCTGGCTGCTCATCTTGCGCGGCGTCTCCGTCGAATTTCGCAGTCACATCGCCGGTGGCGTATGGCCGCCCTTCTGGGACCTGACCTTCTGCCTCTCGAGCGCGCTGCTGGCGATTTTCTTTGGCGCCGCGCTCGGCAACGTCGTGCGTGGAGTTCCCCTCGATGCGCAGGGTTATTTTTTCGAGCCGTTGTGGACCAATTTTCTCTTCGGCGCCAACGCTGGCATTCTCGATTGGTACACGATCCTCATCGGTGTCGCCGCTTACCTAGCTCTCGCCATGCACGGAGCGTTATGGGTAGCCTACAAATGCGAAGCCCAAGTCGCCGCGCGCGCTCGCGGCATCGCCCTACTCGGCTTCTGGGCCGTTCTCGCGGTGACGCTGCTGATTACTGTGATCAGCTTGCAAATTCAGCCGCAGATTCTCCTCAATCTCAGCGCGCATCCCTGGGGATTCTTCTTTCCGGCCATTGTTATCGCCAGCCTCGCCGGAATTTTCTACTACCTGCGCGGAGTGGCCACGCCAACGAAAGCTCGTCTCGCTTTCTTGCACTCCTGCGGATACCTGTTCGGCATGCTGACGAGCGTCGCGTTCGGCCTCTACCCTTACGTTCTCCCCGCGCGCGCAGGACCCGCGCTCTCGCTCTCGATTTACAACTCCCGCACTTCCGATGACGCGCTCCGCATCGGGTTGGCCTGGTGGATCGTAGGTATAAGCCTCGCCACCGCGTATTTTATCTTCCTCTATCGCCGTTTCTCCGGTCCCGTTCGCCCCGGCGAAACCCACAGCTACGACTAGCACCCCCGCACTGTGGATGTTTGTCATTCTGAGCGAAGCGAAGAATCTCTCCTGGCTTTTTCGGGTGCCCCACACCGCGTCTTGCCGCTGGCTTCAACTCGCGTACGACCTTGGTTTTGTAGTGCCGGCCTTCAGGCCGGCACGGGCGACATGGTCGCCCGCACTTTCGATTTTTTACGTGGCACGCGATAATGTTGCCCCATGGGCAAATTAGACGGAAAATTCGCACTGATCACCGGCGGCAATAGCGGTATCGGACTGGCCTCCGCCCACCTTTTCATCGACGAAGGCGCGAAGGTAGCCATCAGCGGGCGCAACGAAGAGACGCTGCGGCACGCCGTAGAATCTCTCGGCCCCGGCGCATTCGCTATTCGCGCCGACGTCACCGACGCCGCCGACCGCGAGAGCATGTTCTCCGAAGTAAAGCAGCGCTTCGGCGCGCTCGATATTCTCTTCGCCAATGCGGGCCTCTCCGCGCCTACCCCGCTTGGCCGCACTGACGTGGCCACCTTTGAGAAGCAGGTCCAGCTCAACTTTATTTCCGTCTTCTTTACGGTGCAGGGCGCGTTGCCGCTCTTGCGCGACCGCGCGGCCATCGTGCTGATCAGTTCGCTGACCAGCAAACTAGGCATGCCCGGCACTTCCGCCTACGCCGGGAGCAAAGCTGCCGTGCGTACCATGGCGAAGTCCATGGCCGCGGAGTTGAGCCCTCGCGGCATTCGCGTCAACGTGGTCACGCCCGGCTACACGCGCACGCCACTCTGGGAGCGCACCCGCACACCGCAGCAGATCGCCGCCGTGAACGAACGCCTGCCCATGATCGTGCCGCTCGAGCGTTGGGCCGAACCCGAAGAAGTCGCCCGCGCCGTGCTGTTCCTCGCTTCGAGCGACTCCTCCTACATTCAGGGCGAGGAAATCGTCATCGACGGCGGCACCAGCAATCTCCCCGGCGGCACCCGCGCCTTCCGCGGCTAATCAGATTGGCAAACTGATTGGTTCCTCCCGTGTGGAGGCCTTATAATTCGGTTATGCGACAACTCACATTGCCCATCGTGATCGAAGGGGATGCTGAGGGTTATTTCGTTTCCTGTCCGGCCCTGCAAGGGTGCTATAGCCAGGGCGACACCTACGAAGAGGCCGTCGAAAACATTAAGGACGCTATCCGTTTGCATCTTCAAGATCGCATCGCCAGTGGCGAAGAGATCCCGGAGCACGTTTCAGTAAGCCTCACTACCGTAGAAGTCGCTGTTTGATGCCTCGGCTGCCTCGCCTCACCGCTCGCCAGATCATTACCGCGCTGGAAAAAGTTGGCTTCTCGTTGGCGCGTCAAAGCGGTAGCCACATGATTTACAAGAATCCAGCCGGCGAGCGCGTGACAGTTCCCTTTCATGCCTCAAAGATCCTTCATCCGAAAGTCTTAAGAGCATCCTGCGGGACGCAGGCATCGAACCCGAAGCCCTCGAAGATTTAATCTAACTGGCTTGCTCCAGCCGCTACATTGCCGTTCATAGCGAAATGCGGTAGAAACGTCCGCCGGGATACAATGACGGCACGGGGTCCGGAGGCGGAAATGCACGCGGCGGCGATTGTCACCGTCATTCTTGCAGCGCTGCTCTTCAGTTATCTCTACATTGTTCGGCCGTGGCATTTGCATTGGGGCGCCACCCACCTGGACCGCATCGCCGTGCTCCCGGGCGACGCCCTTTCGCCGTATGCCTCGGCTGTGGTCACTCACGCCGTCAATGTCGATGCGCCCGCCGAAGCCGTCTGGCGCTGGATCGTGCAGATCGGGCAAGACCGCGGCGGCTTCTACAGCTACAGCTTCCTTGAGAACCTGGCCGGCTGCGACATGCACAACGGTGTCCGCATTGTTCCCGAATGGCAGCAGCGCGCCATCGGCGATACTGTGTGGTTCGGCTCGCCCCAACGCTTCGGCGGCCGCGCGCGCGGGATCGCGGCGATGGTTGAGCCCATGCGCACGCTGGTGCTCGCGACTCCGTCTGATTGGGAATTGATTCGCTTAGGCAAAGAAGGTCTCGATACAACCTGGACTTTCTCGTTGCAGCGCAAAGGCGTGAACACCACGCGCGTGATCGCGCGGCTGCGCTCAGCGGCCAACGTCACGTTATGGGACCGTATCGTTAACTTTATTTTCTGGGAACCGGCGCACTTCGTGATGGAGCGCAAGATGCTCGCCACGATAAAAAAGCTCGCCGAAGCCAATCCTCAAGTAACGCTGAACGCGGCTTAGCGTCTCCAGTCGCCGAAACGGAACTCCAATCCGATTTCGGCCTGCCCCTGCTCCGCGTGACGATTCACCGGCGTGGTGAAACAACCGAGAGAGGGATCGCAGAAGGTGGTACTCGCAGCCGTCGTACGCGAAGGCGACCAGCGCACATCCGCGCGCAGCGCCACTTGCGGCGCAAACAGATACTTTATGCCGCCGCCAAGGTTATAGGAGAAGCGATTCTCGAACGAAAGTATTCCGTGGGAATCAAAGTGCGTGTCGCCGATACCTCCCACGACAAACGGGCGGATCTTGGAGGGCGTCCAGAATTCGTAGAGCAAGTCGAAATGGTAAAGATCGAGATGCGCCCTGGTAGTGAGCGGGACCGTCTGGCCAAGTAAAGTATCGTGCGCGCTGAGCGTGGTGGTTTGCCGGTTCCACATAAATTCGCCAAAGAGATGCGGAATAATGCTCACGCCGGTGGTAAATCCCCAGTTCAGACTGCTATCGATCGGCAGATAATCCACGTCCGGCGTGTTGATGGTGATCCGCCCGCCAAAGCGAGCCCCGACGAAAGGCTCGATCTCAAATCGATTCTGGGCATATGCGCCCGAAACCATCGTGATCAACAGCAACCCCAGGACGATCGGTTTACGCCATAACATCTTTTTCATTCTCCCTCCGACTGCGCGTCTCTGCGCCTCTGGGCGGGGCCTCGGTATCAGGCGATGCGCATTCACAAAATGTAACGATTCGACAACGACTCCCAGCGGGTGGATACCGCCGGGCTGGCTGGACAGCGTCACTACTCGGTTGCTGATTCCCTCTCACGCGTTGCCTCCGACTTTGTAGGCGCCCCGAAGCAGCCCGATCCCCATGGCCTTTTGGCCCTCGACAACTCGGATTATCGGGCGGCCAATTCTCACAGTCGGGAGGGGCCCCACCCCCTCCCCTGTTTTTGTGCAAGTGTTCATTGTGCAAGAGTTGCACGCGCGGATTGCGCGAGCTTGCGGCGGACGATTAGGAGCGATTCCGGGGAGGCAAATACTTAACGCAGAGCGCACAGAGACACGGAGATCACGGAGAGAAAGACGACGGTGTGAAAGTTTGGTGCAGCGCGGATGATTTGTTCGAACTAGCGGATTCTGACTGGCCCGGCGGCGTGCGGTGGTTATTTTTTTGGCTGCATAGTCCGCAGGAGAGATCCCTCGCTCACCCACCCCAGCACACGCAAAAGCGGCGTGTCCTGGAGACCCCGGCTCTTCGCTCGGGACGATGATCCTGACCGGATCCTCGTTTTTTCGAAGAGACCATGAGTCGCAATTACTCAGCCGCCCGGAAAATACTCTGCAAGCACCGCGAAGCTCCGGATGCCCGTGATATTCGCGGCGAAGAGCCGCCGCCCAGGTGCAGGCGTTCTCGGGCCCGCAGTGCCGGGCCCAGAGCTACAAAACCGGCGGAAGGCGCACTCCCCTTCGCGAGCGTTACATCTATTTTATCGCGACGGTCAAACTTGCTGCTGCGATGTTCCCACGCAACTAGAGGTTCGGGATTTCGGAACGTGGGACCAAGGCCGAGAGCCACATTCCGAAAATTCCGTTTATCGAGACTTGGCTGCGGCAGGATCGTTAATCAACCTATACTGCGTTATCAAATCCATGCCTGCCTCGGCAAGTTTTGAAAAGGGGTGACGGTGGCTCTTTAACTCCGCTTCTGGGGCGGTCGCCATGAAGATTCCCGAGTCGGTGAGGAGATAAAACGTTATCTCTCCTCGTCGAGGTAATGGGTAGGTTTTCGTCGGAATCGTTAGACGCTGAAACTCGGCAGCAATGGTGACCATTCTTTTGGCCGCATTTTGGACGGATTCGTGAGATTCGCCGCCACCTAGAAAGCCTCCACCGTTACTGAGGTAAATGCTGGCCGACCCATCAGAAAATGCCACGACCGTTGCTGTGCCATGCTCTACTCCCCAATCCATAAGCACGCCCCACGGTTCTGTTGGGGCGGATGTTGGCGGAAGACCAAGCTTTGCACGTGTATGTTGCAGAGCCATATTGCGAAGCCCCTCGTAAACATCGAATGGGGCCGGTTTGGAGGTGTCTGGCTTCTGCGAACCTTTATGCACGAAGACCGCAAAACCCACGGCAACCAATACAAGAACCGCAAAGATGGCTAGGGTTTTCACGTTGAAATCAGACGCATAGGATTGAGCGTCGGGTATCTTAGCACTAGGTCCTGGAAAGTCGGGTTTCGGAATGTGGCTTGGCCGATTCCCAGTTGACCTGGCACCGTTTTCCAGGAGTTGCACCAGGGATGTCCACGGACGGGATGGGTCAGCTTGATTTGGTAAAGCCTTCCTCAAAAGCTGCAATGAGTTGCAGCGTTCGCAGTCGGCGGAGAAGGGCAAAGGCTATTGCTTTCAACAAAGCCCGCTTCGGCATTTCCTTTGCTGACAGTTTGACGATAGGTAGGGCTAAGTCGGCCTGCATTCGGGGAACCTCCCTCAGCCCGCCTCCTTTTTGGGAGCGAACCATGAAAAGTACGAAATATGCGCTGGCGTTGGCGATAGGTTTGATCGCTCTAGTGGCATCAGCCAAGGCGGATACAATCGATCAGGTCAACTTTACTGTAAGCATTACGAGCGGCTCGGAGAATGGAGACATTTTCACAGGGTCGTACACGTATGATTCCACGGAGGTCCCGTTGCTAGGGAAGGTGCCGTTGTTGAGCTTCTCGTTCTCCGACCCGGCGTGGAGCGGAATGACGCTGAATTCACCTGGAGTTGGTCTGGACTTCGTCAGTGCATCTGGGCTTAACTTTTTCTCCGCTCCGGGTACGGGACAACCGGACGCTGCCTTCTGCATGAGCGAGGAGGGTTGTCTCACCGACCCCCATCTCTTCGCTTACGGGAATACCTCGATTGCCGGCGTGAATTTCTTTGTGGACGGTTCGGGGACGGTGACCTACAGTACGCCATTTGCCGCGCCGGAGCCCAGCTCGCTGCTCCTGCTCGGCACCGGCCTACTCGGCCTCGGGCTGATGGCACGGCGGCGCGGCTGGTCAGAACGGACAGCTTAGTAGCTTCATTTCTCAGGCACAGAAAGCACAAGAAACGCCCATCCTCAAAATACGCATCGCAATTGGGGCAACACAGCGCGACCCCTGCTCCCACCATTCCAAATCCAATCAGAGCATTTCCAAGTCCCGAGAAGTCGGTTTTTCGGAAACTGGCCTAGAACACCCTCGAATCAGGGCGCAAGAGTACCTGTTCCCAAATTGAAGTATAGGTCCCAGAGGTTGCCCCTCTTATTCAAATGGATTTCGACACTAAAAGAGACGTTTTCCTCGTTGCTGTCCCATGCAAAATCCTGTGGAGACTTTTGACCAATCGTTGCCACATCGGTCTCCGCGAATCCTGCAGCCCGCGCGAAGATTTTTCCTGCTTCGACGGCATCGCGGCGCTCGCGGAATAATGAATTATGATGTTGTCGAGTTGTCCAGTTGAGAAGAACTCTCTTCCTTGTCGAAGTAAAAGATTTCACAGCAGTCGCATAAGCCCACAATGATTCGATCCTCACTTTCCGCAGACTTGCATCCAACGCTATCGCAGTCACTCAGAGTGAGACGTGATGGCCAAATCTTTTCAAGCTCAACTACAGATACGTTTCGCCATCTGTTTTCCCGCAGTATAGTAAGCGCCTCCGCTATCGTAGTTGGATTCTGACAACCTACAAGACGAGCCGGGGCGGAATGAGTGGCAATCGAGATTGCGAAGACCAATATTACCGCTGAGCAGAGGGCGATTATGCGTGATCCCTTTTTCACAGGCTCAAGTCTCCAGCGTTCGCCTACACTTTACAATCGGTTATGAGGTGGACTGTCCTGAGAGAGCCAAGTCCCGATAAGTCGGGTTATCGTCAACTGGCTTTTCCGGTCCCCCATTCCCGACGAGTCCTTTCTCGGCAAGCACTATGAGGTGATCTCTATGAGATTGCCTTCCGAGTCGGTCACCAATGCTTCATAGTATCCATCTCCTGTGACCCTGGGCGCACTGAGGATGCGAACTCCTGCGGCTTCCATCTCTTTCACCAATTGGTCAACGGCATCGCGGCAGCCCACCGACAGGGCAAGATGCGCATGTCTCGGAGCCTCGCCGGGTGACGTCATCAGCTCCAGCCGAGCCCCACAGCCAAGAGAGAGAAAATAGGACGTGAAGTTCCGCTTCGAACTCGAGTACCTCGTTCCGGCAGTAGCGCTAAACCAACGTTCGTAGAAAGCGCGTGCTCGCTCGAGATCAGCCACCCATGCCGCCGCATGCCCGATTTGCACGATTGGAGAGGGTTGCAGTGTGTATTTTAATTTTAATGAAAGTTGAACGATGCTGATCACAAGGGCAAGCGCGTTCGCGACGGCGACCGGCCATGCGGCGATCAAGAGGCCGTACGCCAACCAAAGTAAGCTATTTGCAAAGTAGAGCGTGACCGACGCGAAGGAGAGGTCGTCCACCCTCTTGGTCTTCCACGATTTCAGAACCTGCGGCAGCATGAACGTCGTACCGACCGCTACGGCCGCATAACCGATCACCAGGGTAATTGTTTTCATGTCCGCTCTCAGTTGTAGCAGAAGGGCCGCTGACCGTCTAACTGCGCGTAGTGTTGGCTGGAAGGACGGTTGTAATTGCCGACCCTCATGGCCGAGCCAAAACTACAGGGGTGATACGGCTGAATCCGAGCGTTTCAGGATGAGCCCGATAAGTCGGGTTATCGTCAACTGGCCAATCCATCCCCAAAATGCCAGTTGACGAAAATGCCGTTTATCGAGACCTAACGTTTGAACAGGCAGCCGGGACGGCGAGGGCTGCTACTGCTTTAGCAGGTCCAAAGGACTATCCGCTCGAACGGCAGAAGAAAAAAACTGATTTGAGGGGGAATTTTAGGACCGCCTCGTGAGTCTATATTAAATGGGAACACCAATCGACACCATTCCGGACTAAGCGCTCAAAAATCGCCGTGATCAAATGTCGGAGAAATGGGTCGTGAGAATAAATCAAAGGCGATGTCCCGTGGACGTTGAACACCGCCTAACACATCTACAGAAACAAAGATTGCTTGCCTCGGTAGAATCAGGCGTACCCATAAAAGCACTCGCAAAGAGATTCGGAGTTTCTTATGACGCTCTGATCGCTTTTTTAAGAGAACGTGGACTTCTATAACAGAAATAGCCGTCGGCCAGCTTTCAGCCTATTGTTATAGAAACTATAACGTTCTACGCCCGATTCCAGGACCCCCACCTCATTGTTGCTTCACTTTACACCGATAAATGAGGCCAAGTCTTGATAAGTCGGGTTATCGGAATATGACTTTTCCTTGCATTCCACTTAGCGATAATCCCGTTTATCAGGCATTAGGATTCGCTGTTTTAGATAGGCCAGCTTGATTCGAAAAAACAAGTTGCTCCCCACGACTGGGCTTAGAATTATCCGCGTGCAGACAGAAGTCTTAGTAATTGCATTTGTCATCGTCCTCGGACTCACTCTATTCGGGTTTAAGAACGAACTCCGCGAATGGCGCCGGGAAGTCCGCGAAAGAGACCAAGCGGAACAGGACGCTCTCGTTAACATCTCGGGACCATATGATGAAACGATCCCGATTTTGGCTCAGCTACCACCGCCGCGTGCGGTACGGATGAGCTTCCGTGGAAAGGGCTCCGCCTTTCTAATTCCGGGAGTGTTTCTCATGCTTATAGCACTGTCTGCTAACGACTATTTTCATCCAACGGCCTCCTGGCAGAAGGAATCCGCGATGTCTTTTTTCCGAATTCTTTTGGGGCTAGCGGTTGTATCAGGTCTGCTTCAGTGGCGTATCTTTGTTCGGCACAGGCGTCTCATATCCAATGGGGAAGCGGCGATTGGTCGTATAACTAGGAATTACGGTAGATCACGCACTGGCCAAGGTGTGCGTTATCAATTCAACACCCAAACTGGCGAGACATTCTCAAAGCGCACAACGAGCTGGGAAGTCACACTTTTCAAAGAAGGAATGCGAATACCGGTCTTCTACGATCCTTCTTATCCGAAGAAGCAAGTTGCGCTCCTCGCAGCCTACTACGAGCCTGACTTGCCCAAACGAGCTGACGCACGAAGGCTCGCCTGACGGCCACTTGCGCATTCCCTGTATGCTATGCAAATGCCGGATACAGAACTTCCGCGGTGGATGGACAATGCCGACATCGGCACGGTCGCCGTCCTGACGCTTGACGACGGTGAGTGTTTAACGGCGGAGGTTCGCGATTTTAATGACGAAAGGGACGAACTCATTGTTGACGTTGTCTCCTCCAACCGCACTCATCTGAACAGTAGTCAGCGAAGCCGCGCCATTCCTATCCGCGGGGTTGTCTCTTTTGACCCTCGACCACGTGCGGAGCAACCGTGGCCATACTCCGATCCCTGCCGGGGCACGTCCTTCTCATTTGCACGGTTTGTCTTGATGGCGACGATGTTCCTCTGCTTGACGATTGGTAGCGTGCCGCTATTTCTCCTCTTGATGAAGAGGCCCTATGGATTCCAAGCGGCGTCGGCGGTCGCCTACACGATTTTCGCGGTGTTCTTCACATTCGCCCGTACCGGAACCAGAACCGGGAAAGACATCCCGCCTTACATGTTCACCTGTCCTGCTGTCCAGCCACAGTTTTCTCGTCTGCTGTGGCGCCACTTCGGCTTTCTGGTTGCACTTTTCGCCCTCCAAACCCTGGCACAAGCCGTCCGTCCGACCTTGCCCGATTGGTGGAACACCGATAAGGGAGGGACTCCATTCGAAATCGCCTTGCTCTTCCTGTGTATCGGCCTCGGGTACGCTGAGGTTTTCACCAACCGGCGCCTTCTTGACCGCGCCCACAGGGAGTTTTCGTTCTAAGCCTGTTCGTCGGACGCTATGGGTTTCCTAATGCTTTCGGATACGATTTCGGGCTGATCGTCGCTTTCAAGTCCTTTGAAGTCGGGATTTCGGAATATGGGATCAAGACCGAAAGCCACCTTCCGAAAATCTCCCAGGATAGGCCACAAGAACTTAAGCTCACGCGCAGGGCTGTGTACGAGCGATTCAAAGAGTTCGATCTACTTTTCCACAGTTTAAGGTGCATTCAATGAAAGCCGGTATTTGCAAACTCCCGCGGGTTCGTAGAGGCTCGGACTTCCGCAGCATCAGTCCATCAATTCGCGCCGTGGCGGAATTCGCAGTAAAGATGAAAAGCAGAGCGTCACAAAAAGATGGAATGTTCGGTCTTAGCGAGTACGACCGGCAGGTCAAAATGCTTGGCCGAAAACGAAGGAGACATCCAAATACGACCGGCGGCTCGAAGGCCTCGGTCGAATAGGAAAGGAAGAAAGAATATGAAGATCGTAGTGATTGGCGGAAGTGGGCTCATCGGCTCAAAAGTCGTCCAAAAGCTCGGCGCTCATGGCCATCAAGCCGTGGCGGCATCACCCAATTCGGGCGTCAACAGCGTCACGGGCGAGGGACTGGCCGCAGTGCTGAAAGGCGCTTCCGTAGTCGTTGACGTATCAAATTCTCCCTCGTGGGAGGACGCAGCAGTGCTGAAGTTCTTCGAAACGTCAACTCGCAACCTCCTTACCTATGAAGCGGCCGCAGGAGTAGGACATCACGTTGCGTTATCGGTTGTGGGAACCGACCAGTTGTCCGAAAGCGGTTACTTCCGCGGCAAAATCGCTCAGGAGAAACTGATCAAAGAATCTTCAATCCCCTACTCCATCGTGCACGCGACGCAGTTCTTCGAGTTCCTCAAAGGCATTGCCGACATTTCCATGGACGGGGACAAGGTGCATTTGCCACCTGTGCTTTTCCAGCCGATGGCTGCCGACGATGTCGCCAGTGGGGTAGCCAGGATTGCTGTTGGCTCGCCGGTAAATGGCATCGTCGAAATAGCGGGGCCGGAACAGTTTCGAGTGGATGAACTAGTCCGGCGGCGCTTGGCCAGCCTCAACGATCCCCGCGAAGTCGTCGCCGACCCACACGCGCGATACGACGGCGCGGAGGTCAGTGAGCGAACGCTACTCCCCGGCAAAGAAGCCCGGCTTGGCGAAACGCGCTTTGCAGACTGGCTCAATAGCCCCGCATCTCAACCTCCGAAAGCAAAGCCGTCGTCCGCAGCGGCCGCAACTGCGACGAAACGAGCCTGAGACGAGGGCAGATAACGAATTCCGAATCAATCTCGTCGTGGGTAGGGCTCGTCGTGGGTAGGGGCCAGTCCACCGCTGGTCCACTCTTCCTCCTCAGTGAGGTGCTAGCCGGCTCGGTGTTACTGCTCGCGATCAGTCTGTACGAGTCACGTGGCCGGCAAGATGGCCGAGGAACAAACACGACGCATTGAATGGCGTCGCTCAGCGAGAGGTTAATTTATGACGTTCACAAAACTAATTTTGGCGTTGGCGTGTCTCATGTCCGTCACGCTGGTAGCACAGGAAACTAAGGTAACGCAGGAAGCTAAGGTAACGGAGGTGCTGTCGAAAGACCTGACAAACCTTCCTGGCAAAGAAGGTTTGATGATCACCGTGGACTGTCCACCAGGATGTTCGGATCCTATACATCGCCACAATGCACATGCGTTTGTCTACGTCCTAGAGGGCTCAGTTGTGATGCAGGTGAGAGGCGGAAAGCAAGTGACGCTGACACCGGGGCAAACCTTCTATGAAGGCCCCGACGATGTTCATGTCGTCAGCCGGAATGCGAGCGACACCAAACCAGCAAAATTTCTGGTGTTCTTGGTAAAGGACAAGGGCGCTCCGATTCTCGTGCTAGCAAAGTGACCGGCGGAATCGCCATCAAGCAGAACGGCGAGGCAAAAGAACTCCAAATGCGCTGGATGCGCTGCGGGTTCGGATGTTGGGCCTGCCCGCAGCCGTCGAGGATCGCTAACTTACAAAGCGAGGGGGGGAATATATGAAAGTGTTGGTTGCCGGCGCCACTGGCGCGATTGGACGTCCATTGGTTTCCGCGCTTATGGCAGCGCGGCACGAAGTGATCGGGATGAGCAGCTCCGAAAACGGAGTTCTAAGCTTGCGCGAAAAAGGCGCGGACGGCGAAGTGGCAAATGCGTTGGACGAAAATGCAGTGCTGGCTCTGGTGAAAAGAGTGAAGCCCGATGCCGTGATCGACGAGCTGACGTCGCTGCCGCAACGCTACACACCCGAAGAGATGAGGGCTGCCGCGGATCGAGATCGAAGCTTGAGGCTGATTGGCGGGCGCAACTTGCACAGCGCGGCGCGCGCCGCCGGCGCGACGCGTTACATCGCGCAGTCCACTGGATTTTTCTACGGCCCCGGCGAAGGCCTCGCGACGGAGAAGGATGCCTTGGCGGTGAACGCCTCACCCGAAGTTGCAGGCAGCGTTCGAACCTATATCCAGATCGAAGAGCGGGTGCTGGGCGCGCGCGATCTGCCGGGAGTGGCTTTACGCTATGGATTTTTCTACGGGCCGAGAACGTACCACGACCCGATTCACGGAAGCGCGTCCGAGCAGGTCCGCGAACAGGCGTATCCAGTGATTGGCTCGGGCCGCGGCGTATTCTCGTTTGTGCACGTTGAGGACGCGGCGGCTGCGACCATAGCAGCACTTGAAAGCGATCCTGGTGTTTACAACGTTGTAGATGACGATCCTTCAGAGATGAGCGTGTGGCTACCCGCATTTGCGCAATTTCTGGGCGCGCCAGAGCCGCCACACTTGAGCGAACGAGATGCGCTTCAAAAGGCGGGCGCCGACGCCGTCTATTACGCGACGCAACTGCGCGGCGCTTCGAACGGTCTTGCCAAGAGGAAGCTCGGTTTCTCGCCGCGGAGGCTTGAATGGTTGTCGAAGTCTAGATCGGCCGCGAGATAGTCGCCGATCGGAACCCATTCTCGCGGCAAAGCCACACCAGGTTGTACAACTCCTTCGAAAACGCCAAGCCGCGATTGTTCTGTAACTATCGTGACGGAAAGTTTACAAACGTTAATGAAGCCGCCCATATTGTCCGCGCATCTTACCGGATTCGGAAACTCACCAAGTTTCCGGCGCAGTTCTGGCGAGGTGCCAATGTATGGATGGGAAGAAAGCTATAAAAACGCAATGCTGGAGACGGACCGGTCAAGACTCCCAAAACGCATCAAGGCAGCACAAACCGCAATAGACCACCGCCTGGAAGAAATCAACACGGGCCATGATTCCCGAGAAGAACGGTACGCGATTCAAGATGCCCTGGCCGGCCTCAACGTACTGCGCAGAGAAGTCTTCTCGTAGGCGAGCGATTGAGTTCAAGATCCCTTTTCCAACATGGTGAAACGCTGGCGGTCAGACTCACAATGTCTCCCTGGCACGGGTGATGCTTTCGCTTTCCCGCTTTGAGGCCCTTCCTGTATTCCGGTGAAAGGCCCGCCAGATTTAGCATCTACCTTCCCAGATGGAGGCCAATACGAATACCACCGTTGCAAGCTATGGAGATTGGGATTTTCTCTTCGCAAACGCTCTGCTGGAGCCTGATGGGGATCGGCTGCTAGAACGAATCAGAGTTGCGGAAGCCGCAATCAACCAACGCCTCCAGGAGATAGCAAACCGTTCTGGTGATAACTCTGAAAGAGACGCACTCCTTGATGCGCTCCGGGCCCTGCACGCTCTCCAGGGTAGCCGGAAGCCTTCTTTTACCTGAGTCTAAATTAGGCTCAAATAAGTCCGCGGGATTATCGATATCATCGGCGATTGCTGTGAACCCGGGCAGCACCCCCGCGTCCATCTCGACGGGATGTCGCGGTGGAACGCGCCCCACGGGTTGCACCACGTTTCCCGAGGTTCTGGGCGGGCTAGGGCTGCGCCGCCAGCTCTCCGACCAAGCGGTCGGCGCGCGGTGAGCCGAAGCCCGTCGTCAGATCGTAACCGGGCGTCGCGAAATACGGCGGCGCCGGGTCGAACCATTGGTTATTGTCCAGCGTGATCGTGGTTCCGTCAGGCCCGGTGAAGCTCTGGGGCACGATATCGCGGAAGAAGCTCGTTCCGTTCCCACCGAAGCTCGCGTCCGGCGCCGAAGCATCGGCGTTCCCGAGCGCGTAGATGTGCGGGCCGAGCAGGCCGAGCGGCGCCTTGCCCGCCGCCGTGCGAGCCTGGTTGGCGAGGGCGACGATCCCCGCCATCTGCGGGCTCGCTGCGCTCGTCCCGCCCTCGATGTGCCAACCCTGGGGCAGTACTGTCGGGTACTGCGTCGTGTAAATCAGCACGCCGCCGTTGACGGCCGCGTTCCACGAGAGGTCGGGAATCGAACGCATGCCGCTGTTCACCGAGGCCTGGTCGGCCTGCCATGACGGGGCGCTGAAGAAGCTGCTCGTCCCGCCGCCGGTCACGCAGTTACCGCCGCCGAAGATGAAGCATTCGTTCCACAGTGCTTCGGTGTTGGCGGCCGAGGCAACGAAGTTCAACGGGTTCGTGCTCGTCGGCGCCAGCCTCCAGCCTAGCATCAACTGCGTGCCGCCCACCGCCGTGACCAGAGGACTAACCGCCGGGAAGCCGACTGCAGTTGTCGACAGCACGGCGCTTTCCTTGTGTTGCTTGGCTGCGCCACCGTTGCCCTCGTCGCCAGACGACGCGAGGAACGTATCGCCCTTGTCGATACCATATTGATACGTCTGATCGAACCCCTGCATTTGTGTCAGTGCCGCGCCGCCGAACGTTTCCTCAGCAAGCCCGAAGCTCTGGGAGAAGACCGTGCCAGGCGGGTAGGCGTCGATCGCCAACTGTATGGCCTTGAAGAGGTTTGGGAGGCCCTGGACGCCTAGCGTTTCCGCCGGCGGTGTGGCGAGCAACACGATGTGCGCGAGCGGCGCCATGGCATATGCCCACTGCACGTCGAGCGTTGCCTCGACCGACCAGTTCGCTGCCGAGCACGGACCGGAGATGCCGTTCGACCTCGTGCAGGTATAGTTCGCCGCCGGGTTTCCCAGCGGCGTCCACTGCGTAAAGTTGGGATTCGGCAGCGACGGGAAGAATGTGTCGTGGAAGAACTGCAGGTCCTGCGCGGCTGTCGGATCGCCGTAGGAGTCGACGAGAACAATGGTCTGGCCCTGCCCCATCAGGCCGGCGGCGTGGAGCTTGTCCACGCCATACGCGGCAGTAATGTCAGCCGGCGTGTAGCAGTGAAAAAAGCCCGACTTGTGGACCGGCGCCGGGCTGGTGCAGGCGGGCGTCGCATTTGGAGCGACCGGGCTGTTCGGCGCCTCGACCGCGAGCGGCGTCAACTTCGCGGCGCTTGCCTGGGTTGTTGTTGCCGCGCTGGCGCTCGTCGCTGGACTCGTATCGTGGGGATATGTGATGCCGTTGGGATGCGCTTGCCCGTAGCTGAGCGTCACCGTGCACAAAATCGCCGAAACCGCCAGAAACAAGGGGAGAGAACGAAGCGGCGTAGTCATCCTGCACCTCCACATTTTGAAAGAGCCTGGGGTACCAAAGATGCTCCTAGAGAACCTAGTTAAGAAATCCAAGGAGCGAGAAAAATGGGGACTGAGGAATGGAAAGTACTCTTGCCGCTCAGGTCTGTCAAGGTTCAGAACTATTGGTGCCAAAGCGCTTTACAAGGGCCGTTGGGACGAGTTGCGCCTTTTGCAAAAGCAGCACTTTCGCGCTATGGCTCCCTTCGATTCGTCAAATAGAGTTCACTTAGCCGAGCGTCTGGGTGTATAAGGATGCTCATCGGGGCCGTCAAAACGCGAACGCTCATGGTTCTGATGGCTGGTCCTCGGAATGCTCCCGACACAATTTGCGATCATCAGGCATGGAGGTTGGTATGAACGAGCACACCCTCGGACGTCGGCAGTTTCTTAAGACGACTGTGATCGGCACAGCCGGCTTGCCCATTGCGTCTGTCTTTGGATCGCGCCTCCTTTCCGCGGCCGCTGGGGCCGTGAAGACGGCATACGACCCGGCGGCACGGTTAGAGATCACGGTGAGCGAGGTCGAGATGCGACGCAACTCGGCCGGACGGATGCTGATGGCCCGCATCTACCAGCCGAAAGGCGCGGGACCGTTCCCTACCGTGCTCGATCTGCATGGCGGCGCCTGGAATGCCAAAGACCGCCACGCGGAGGAGCCGATGGACCGCTCGCTGGCGTCCAGCGGCTTGCTCGTCGTCGCCATTGACATGACATTGGCACATGAAGCGCCGTACCCAGCTTGCGTTCAGGATGCAAACTACGGCGTGCGCTGGCTGAAATCGAAAGCGGCCTCGTGGAATGGCGATCCCTCGAAGCTGGGCCTCTACGGGAGTTCCAGCGGCGGCCAAGTCGCCGAACTCCTAGTCATGCGCCCGCACGATCCACGTTACAACGCGATTCCACTTGCCGGAGCGGCGAATGTAGACGCCAGGGTGGCTTACGCCGCGATGCGCTCGCCAGTCAGCGATCCACTCGCACGCTTTAACAATGCCAAGAAGCACAACCGCGAAGAGATGATGAAAAATCACACCACCTTCTTTGTTCCATGGGACACCATCCACGAGTCCAATCCGCAGGAAATCCTCGATCGTCACGAGAAAATCAATCTCGCGCCGCTGCTGATCATGGCTGGCGCCCTCGACGATAACGTGCTGCCGGAAATTCAGGAAAGGTTCGTTGCCTCGTACAAAGCGGCCGGCGGCGAGGTCCAATTCCAGATCTTCGAAGGCGCCGAGCACGAGTGGGTCGCCAAAGAAGGGCCGCAAACTGACCGGGCGCGGGAGATGGTCAAAGCGTTCATCGCGCGTCAATTGAAGACACAAGAGAAGACATAAGCGACGGGTCGAAAGATTAGCGCTAACTGAGTTGGATCGATAACCGCGAGGCAAAGTGCCGAGGCTGCGCGTTGGACTCTATGAAGACTGATCAAATCGGAAACTGTTGTGCAGAGGCGCGCCGCTAAATGCCGAAATTGGCTGCGTCAACCGCCAGCCGCAAGAGTCACAGTTAAACTGGTCCCGGGGCTTTGCCTTAGTGGCCGTCTGACCGCAACGGGGACATTTCATCGTGCACATAATTCACCTACGACCAACATCTGGTTGGGGCCGCACAATCGGGCTCAATTTCAACTAGTCTAAGGCGGAGTAGTCTGGCCTGTCTGCCATATTTGGGACACATGCGTGGCCCGGCCTGAAACCCCACTGTCACGTTGTCAACATCATTCCCGTGGTTCGAACCGGTTCAAGAAGCCGCTTGGCCGAGTAGTCCGGTTCTCACATCCGTGACTTTAAGTTGACCGAGCATTTCCATATAATGCGCCTCACAGCGGAAGAGGAGGGACTCCCACCTATGACCTCAACGAGTTCGAAAAGACTGTGGCTCATCGGCGGTTTGTGGATTGTACTGACGCTGCCGTTGGCCGCAGGCACGGGGCTGATTTATGTCACCAACAGAGGCGGAACAACCATCGATGTGATCGATTCCGCAACGAACAAGGTCGTGCACACCATCGGCAATATCGAGTCGCCCGAAGTGGTGCGATTCTCGCCCGATGGCAGCCGGCTCTACATCCCCTACAGGGGCGCGAACGAGCTCATCGTCATGGATCGAAAGAGCGAGAAAATTATTAAGAAGGTGCCTCTCAGCGGCTGGCCCAACGAAGCCCAAACGACCCAGGACGGAAAGCTGATCCTGGTTTGCATTCGCAATACGGCCACCACAGCGGAGGACTCGGGTGCCTTGGATATTATCGACGCGAAGTCGCTCGAAAAGATCAAGAGCATCCCGACGAAAAGAGGCCTGCACGATATCGCCGTGACGGCGGATGGCAAATATGCAGCCGCCGGCGCGCCGGGCGGGCATTTTTTGGTTGTGTTTGATCTTCAGAGCAAGGAAATCGCGTGGCAGGTTCCGTACAACGATCCGGTCAATCCGATAGTAATTGAAAATAATCCCGATGGCTCAGGCCTCCGGATCTTCGTGCAACTTGGCCCGACGAACAGCTTCTCGGTGGTGGATTTTGCGCAGCGGAAAGAAGTGGACAGGATTAAAGTTCCCGACGAGCCGAAAGGGTTCGGCAACGGATGCGAAGCCATCTCTCACGGCATCGGGATTTCTCCGGACCAAAAGACTCTGTGGGTTAACAGCAGAACTGCCAATTCTGTTTTTGCCTACTCGCTGCCGGATATAAAACTCCTGGGACATGTCTCTTTGCCGGAACAGCCTGTGCCGGGCAAGCCGAATCGGGGAAGCTCACCGGCCTGGGTTACTTTTAGTCCCGACAGCAAGACCGTCTACATTTCCAGTTGCGGGATCAAGACGGTGACTGCCATCGATGTGCAGGGAATGAAAGAAGTGGCTCGCATCCCGGTGGGAGAAATGCCGGACCGGATCAGCACATTGGCGCTGCGGTGAAGTTTTGGTGGTTTTGCGCGACTTTGCAAATTCGGACACCCATTGCGAGTGTTGGAGGAGATTATGGTTTCCAGTGTTCGTCCGAAGGCGATTTTCGCCGGTCTTGTCGTAGCATTGCTCGTTGCGCTTTTTGCGCCTGATCGATTTGCACAGGGGCGATCCACAGAGGGCTCAAGAGTGCAGTCTGCCTCGGCGTCAAAGCCGTCTCTGGACTATGAGTTTTTCAAGCAGCGCGTCGAGCCGATCTTCATCAAGAAGCGCTGGCCGGACCACGCGCGCTGCTATGTTTGCCACGAAGTAAGCCGTCACGGCGGCGGACCCTTGAGCCTGGAGGCGCTTCCGGCCGGGGCGAGTTTTTGGACCGAGGAGCAGTCTCGCCGCAACTTCGAAATTGTCTCGAAGCTGGTCATTCCCGGCGACCCGATCTCGAGCATCTTTCTGCTCATGCCGCTGGCGCCCGAAGCCGGCGGCCTCGCCGATACGCATCAGGGCGGGAGACAATTTCGATCTCAGGACGACCCCGACTGGAAGAACATGGAGGCATGGGTTCGCGGGGCAAAGGCCGGAGCTTCCGCATCGCGATAACCCCAACCCCGCGGTAGGTTCGGCGAATAACGACCGGAACCCAGGCGCGCAAGTTTGATACGCCCTATGCAAAGAGAGCCGCAAACCTAACGCCAAGTAGGAAGCTATTCACAATAGACTTCGATCCCATAACCATCGGGATCTGTGCATCGGTAGGTCATATAACCGGGATATTCCTCGATACTCTGGACCTGCACACCGTCGGAGCCCATGCGGCCATGTAGTGTGCGCACCGCGCGCGCATTGGTCAGGCGAAATCCAAAGTGAAACCATTCCGGAAACGAGAGTGGCGTTCGATCAGGGACGAGCGCCAAATCGAAGCCGCTTGTATTCCTCAGAAACAGAATATTTCCGTGACGTACACGTTCCCGGAAGCCAAAGTAAGACTCGTAAAAACGCTTTGAACGATCCACATTCCTCGCGTGCAGGTGGAGGTGGTTGAGATCCATTTTCCCAACCGGTCTTCGGCCATTCGTCATTTATTGCCTCCTTGCGTCGCGCTGTGAAACCGTCGTGCAGTTTCGATTAAAGCCAAAGCTAGATTGTATATTCGCAACGGCACTCAAATCCTGAGAAGTCCAGTTCTCGAAACTTGGCCACGCCGAAAAGCCAGTTGCCGAGAATGCCGTTTCTCGGGAGTTGGGAAAACCAGGATCGACAACAACGGTCTTCGAAACGACATATCAATTGACATTTCCGAGTGCGATGCATAGCATCCCGCCAAATCGTTCCCAATGCCCCATACAGAGAGGTGAAGCGTGAATCTCGAAACACGGATACGTTTTCTTCGAGTGGCATTGATCGTTTTTGGGCTGATTTTCCTCGTGGGTGTTTATCCGCTCATGATGGCGTGGTGGCCTTCCGGATGGCGGTGGAATCCGAACCAACCCGAGTATGAGCAAATGATTCTCGGCGTCTATGCAACTCTTGGGGTATTTCTCATCATTGCCTCCCGAAATCCGCTGCAACATCGCAGCCTCATTTGGTTCACCGTCTGGTCAAGCCTAGTCCACGGCGGCATCATGGCCGTGCAAGCGATGAATATGCCCGCAGAACACGGTCACCTGCTGGGAGACATCCCGGCCTTGTTGCTCGTGGCGGTAGTTCTGGCGGTCTTGATGCCGCGCGGAGCATCTGCCGAGTTGGTCAGAACCGCGGCGTAGCAGATAACGGCCAGTTGCCGAGAATGCCGTTTCTCAGGACTTAGCCAATCAAGGTAAGAAGTTGTTTGCCGCACTTGCTCTGATGGTACGCGCCCAATGTTTGAAAAGTTTTTGATGTCGCTGGAGCCTGCTCTGCTCTGCGAAATTCGTTGTAAAGGGGGCAGGAGAGGAATACGATGCGCCAGACATTAAGTCAAATCGGAAATCCCGGACAAATACGAACGGAGAATACGCATGTTGACACGAACCTTCCTGAAACACGCATTTCTGGCAGTCGCAGTTTGTGCGACGCTCTGCGCTCTCACGTCCACCCTGCGAGCTGCGCAGCAGGCCACCACTCCTAACCTGAAGCCGTACCAGACACTGGCCCAGGAAGCGCTCAAGCTGGTGACCGCCAAAGATATGAAAGGGGCCTCGAAAAAGATGGACGAACTGGAAGGAAAATGGGATGCGAGCGGGTTGAACCAAACCTTGCCGAACATCGACAGTGAAATGGACGCCGCGAAAGACGCAGTGGGGTCGGGCGACGCCAAGAAGGCCACCGCCGAATTGAATACGTACCTGGGCTTGCTTGCCAGGGCCTCGAAGCCTGCAAAAAAGTAAGCAGCTCGGGTCCATCGATAAGTTTGGCCCCTGAATTCTCCATCCCCGTTACATGCTCCTTGGGGGCATGCCTAATGCCGAGCAACATCCTTGCGGGCTCACCTGCTTGCCCCCGTTTCTCTTTTTCGAATTAACGTGACCATTGCTAATCCAGAAACGCGCAAACGCCTAATCATCAATCGGCACATTGCCAAAATGACTCCCGAAGAGATCGGGCGTCGATTCTCTGTGTACGTTATGCTGAAAACGGCATGTAGCAGTGCCAGGAGCAACGGAAAAAGCAGCGCGGTAAAGGTCCACTAAGAGCAGGCGGCGTAAAAGGAGAGCCCCACGCCATTAGCACGTGGGGCTGTAAAGTGGCTTTGAAATCTTAGATGCGACGGTGAATTGACGGTTGCGCCCTCAGCCAGGAACATTCAGAGTAAGACCCAAACGAAATACAACAGTCCGACGCCAATCTCGATAGCGAAGGCTGCGAAGGCACAGCCACATTTCAGAAGGTCAATTCCAGCGATTGGATTCTAAACGTACTTTAAGTCTAATGAATTCATATGTGCCGAATTTACGGGACTGGCACCCCAGATTTTATGCAAGTGCTGATTCTCCTGCACTTAGCGAAAATCCGCGCTTCACTCGGCCGTCACGTAAAGCGATCCGGGTCGTCCAATGGGCTTACTCGAGAGCCC
>Ga0210394_10002076_pt1 | contig 28755 bp, 31 predicted proteins | sample IncBWC12MmetaG_FD_160121 | JGI IMG/M metagenome (GOLD analysis project Ga0210394, IMG submission 160121) | Forest soil microbial communities from Barre Woods Harvard Forest LTER site, Petersham, Massachusetts, United States - Inc-BW-C-12-M | ecosystem: Environmental > Terrestrial > Soil >...
CCTAACTAACCGCCAGGCCTACAGCGAGCAGGTCGCTTGGTCGGCACACCTGGAGGTTGCCGCTTGACTTTTCCAGCCGTGGGATGTCTAGTCTCGGTCCAGGAATTCGGTGACGAGGGACTGGAAGTGGTGGACGCCGTTCTCGCGCAGAGCTGAGAAGCGGCCGCGGCTGTAGGAGCGGGAACGGAGGCCCTTCTGCACCTGCTCGCAGACAGCAATGTCCTCTTGCTGAATCTCGTCTGAGAAAGCGATTGTCTGCTGCATCGATTCCCAGCCCGCGCCGGTGCCCGGCTCCGCGAAGAACCATTCGAAGATCGTGAGCGTGCGATCGACTCCCATAGGGAGGATCACGTTGGTGCTGATGTTGTCCTGGTAGATGTTCAGCATCGTGTTGGGGAAGATCCAGTAATACAGGGCGTTGTCTTCGGCGCCCGGCATCCGGATGTAGCGGCGGTCGCGTCCCGGCACCTCTCCTGGCTTGAGCTCGCGGATGGGCGCATGCTGCTTTGAGTAGTAGCGGAAGGTCTCGACGCGGTAGTTGTCGTACTCGAGCTCCTTGAACAGGCCAGGGTGCGCTATCGGCAGGTGATAACCCTCGAGGTAGTTGTCCACGTATACCTTCCAGTTGCACCCGATGTCGTAATCGCGACGTTCGACCCGGCGCATGTTGGACATCTCGTATCCGGCCGACACGATCTCTGAGGGGACGGCCCCGATCCAATCGGCCAGCGGGGCGGCGTTCGGGTCGAGGTTGGCGAACACAAATGGTCCGAGGGTGTCGACGCGAATCGGCACCAGGCCGAAGTCGGACTTGTCGAAATCCTCCGTGCCTTCCATCTCACGCGCGACCTGGAGCTTGCCGTCGAGACCATAAACCCATCCGTGGTACCCGCACTGGAGTGACTTGCGGTTGCCACGTGTCGTCACCACCTGAGCGGCACGGTGCCGGCACACGTTGTAGAAGCCCCGCAGCTTTCCGTCCTGCGCATGTGTCAACAGGATCGGCTCGTCGAGGATGGTTGCAGGCTTGAAGTCACCCGGCCTGGCGAGCTCGCTCATGTGCGCGACGAGCTGCCACGTGCGGTAGAAGATGCGGGCTTTCTCGCGCTCGAGGATCGTCGGGTCGAGGTAAGAGGTCGACGGCAGCGTCGAAGCCCTCGCCACGTCGGTCTGGGACTTGGTGTCGAGCTTCGCCATCACGCAACATTGTCGCGCGGTGTGCGCTACAAATGCCGCCATGGCCGGTGACAAGAATGCAACCCTGGCCGTCGTCAACGGCAAGGTCTGGCCTCCACGAGACGGAGCCACCGCCGTGGCGGTGCTGGACAATCGCATCGCCGCCTCAGGGTCGGACAAACATGTCCGCTCGCTGTGCGACCGGCGCACGCGGGTCGTCGACGCGCGTGGAGGCAGCATCCTCCCCGCCTTCAACGATGCGCACGTCCACTTTCTGATGGGCGCGCGCTCGCTGTCCGAGTTGAACCTCCACGGAGCCGAGACCTTGAGTGAGGTCGAGCACCGGATTGCCGCTTACGCGGCGCGGCACAGGGGCCCTTGGATCGCCGGCCGAGGCTGGTACTACTCGGCATTTCCTGGAGGCATGCCCACGGTCGAGCTGCTTGACAGGCTGATCCCCGACCGGCCCGCCTACATCGAGTCCTACGACGCTCACACTGGCTGGGCCAATACACGAGCTCTGACCATCTCAAGCGTCGCCTCGACCGGCGTGCTCAAAGAGGCGGAGATGCTGGGCGTGACGCGCCGTATCCCCAAGCGATCGACTGCCGAGGATCTTGACGCCCTGCGCGCCGGAATGCGAGTGGCGGCCGAGCACGGCATTGGCTCGGTCCAGGAGGCGGGCGGTGGCCAGAACCAACTCGAGCTCTGGGACGCGCTGCGCGAAACGGATGAACTCACCCTCCGAGTGAGGCTCGCCTTCGACATGGTCCCGCGCCTCGATCCCGAAACGTGGAAGGAGCGCCTCGACCTCTACGAGGAGCTGGCCCGCGGCCGCTCGGCTAATCCCTGGGTTGCGACCGGCATCCTGAAAGCCTTCGCCGATGGTGTGGTCGAGTCGCGCACGGCCGCGCTGCTTGCTCCCTATGAAGGAACTTCAGAGCTTGGCGCGCCGCTGTGGAAGGGCGACGAGCTGGCTCACGCGGTACGGGTGGCGGACGCGCGCGGCTGGCAGGTCCAGGTCCACGCCATCGGCGACGGCGCGATCCGGCAGGCGCTCGATGCCTTTGCCGCGACCGCGCCCGATCGCCGGCACAGGATCGAGCACATCGAGGCGCCGTCGCCGCTCGACCTACAGCGCTTTGCCGAACTTGGCGTCATCGCCAGCATGCAGCCGCAGCACGCCGAGCCAAATCGCAACGTGCTCGAGATGTGGCTGCCCAACCTCGGCGCTGAGCGCGCCGCCTACGCCTGGCCATGGCGCTCGATCCTCCGCTCGGGTGCCCGCATTGCGTTCGGCACGGATTGGCCCGTGGTGCCGCTAGACCCGGCGGCGAGCCTCCAGGTCGCCGTCACCCGGCAGACCCCACAGGGCGAACCTACCGGCGGGTGGTTGCCCGACCAGCGGTTGAGGCTGGCCGAGGCGCTGGCCGCGTGGACGTTCGGTAGCGCATTCGCCGAGCGTTCCGAGGACAGAAAGGGGACGCTGGGTGACGGCATGCTGGCCGACATCGCCGTGCTCGACCGCGACATTCGGACCACCCATGCATCGGAGCTGCACGCCCTGAAGGTGACCGCCACGATCGTCGACGGCCGCGTCGTGTACGAGCGCTGACGGGCCGAGAGGACCCGGCCCGTCAGCTTTTGGAAATCGTTTCTTACACGCCGGGTGCGCCCGCGGGAAGCGGGGTGGATCCGGCCGGTGTGGTCACCGGCCCGCCGTGGATCGCGTGACCCCGGCCGACCGCCCAGAAGACGACTGCGATCACGATCAGGACTGCGACGACGACAAACGTATAGACCTCAAAGGTGGTGCGGCTGACACCGGAGGCATTAGCGCTCCAGGCGTAGGTGAATAGACCCGGCCATAGCGAGAAGACGGTGGCTGCGACGACCCAGAACATCGTGAGGATGACGCAGATCCAGGCGCCCAGGTTGCCTCCAGGTACCACGAACGGACGCGGCACGTTCGGGTACTTGCGGCGAAGGGTGATCAGGGCCGGGAAGATCAGGATGTACGAGAAGGTGGTGGTCGAGATGACCAAGCCCAGGACAGCAGCGAAGAAGCCGTGCAGGCTTCCACCGGTGACGAAGAAGGTGATGTACATGAAGATCGTGGCGATGATGCCCGAGGAGACGTTGACCACGATCGGCGTCCCGAAGCGGGCGGAGAAATAGCCGAGCTGCTTGGGTCCGGAGCCCGCGAGCGCGCCGATGGCCATCAGCCGGTCTGACCCCATCAGCCACGTGGTGCCACTCGACAGGAGCACGAACACGACCGCCAACGCTGCCACGTGGTTGAAGAACGGCGCGGCGCTACCGAAGACGCTTGCAGAGGCGAACTGGTACGCGGCGACAAAGCCTCCCACGTTGCTCAACTGGTCGTGGGAAAGGATCAGGATCACGCCAACGATCGGGATCCCGTAACCGAGAAAGGAGATCAACCCCGATGCGTAGATCGCGCGAGGGATGTCGCGCTGCGGGTTTTCCATCTCCTCGCTTGCGTTGGTCTGCAGCTCGAAGCCGATCCATTGGAAGACGATGACCCCGATCACGCCAATCAGAACGGTGGTGTCGGTCGGCACGAAGCCGGTCATCGAGCCGTGGAATCCATGCTGGGTGCCGGTGATGATGACGAGCAGAGCGAAGAAAAGAAGCAGCGCGATCCTGAGGATGGCGCCCAGGTTGGGCACCCACTTCATGTAGCGAAGCGACAGGATGTTCATCGTCACGGCGACCCAGATGAAGACGAAGCCGATCACCGTCTCTGCTCCCTGGTTGCCGGTGAAGCTGCTCCCCCAGAGCGCGTCCAGCGCGGCGATGGCGGTCGCCGTGAGGGTCCCGCCCAGCCAGATCGGGTTGCTGAGCCAGTAGAGAACACCGACCACCGCTCCCGCGAAGTGGCCGTAGGCCAGGCGCACCCAGTCGTAGGTGGCGCCCTCGGTCGGGAAGGCGGCCCCCAGCTCGGCCGTGAGCAGGCCGTAGGGGATGAGGAATGTGATCGCCGAGACGATGAGCCAGAAGATCGCCTGCGCCCCATACGACGACGACTGCCCGATGGTGTCGATCGCCACGATGGCGCAGACCGTAAAGAAGATCATGTCGAACCGGAACAGCGACTTCTTGAGCTTGCGCTTCTCAGCGACCAGCTCAGCTACGGCGGCTGTCTCCCCCATCCATACCCTCCCAGGTTTATGACGCAGGACTGAAATTGGCGACAATTAGAGATCCACGGCGCACCGCTGTCAAGGCGACCGCCTGAACAAGGGGAGAAACGAATGGCGACCACGACCAAGCGCGAGGTCCCGACAAGCCGTGTCGCGGAGCTGATCGCGGGCGAAGAAGACTCGTTCCGGAAGGCCCGGCCACGCTCGCTGAAGCTGTGGACGGAGGCCCGCGAGGTGATGCCCCGAGGTGTCCCCTCCTCCTTCCAGGACGCCGCTCCCCAGCCGATCTTCATGGAGCGGGGCAAGGGCAGCCGGATCTGGGATGTGGACGGCAACGAGTATGTGGACTTCCACAACGGGTTCGGGGTCATGGTGGTCGGGCACGCCCACCCGAAGATCGTCGAGGCGGTGACCCGGCAGATCGCGCTCGGCTCGCACTTCGCCCAGCCGGTGGAGAACAGCATCATCGTGGCCCGCGAGCTCAAGAGGCGCTTCCACCAGCCCAAGTGGCGCTTCACCAACTCGGGAACGGAATCGACCCTCGACGCGGTGCGAATCGCACGCGGGTTCACCGGCCGCGAGCGTCTGATCAAGATCGAAGCTTCGTATCACGGACACCACGACGCGCTGATGGTCTCGGTGGAGCCACCCCGAGACTTGATGGGAACACCCGACGAGCCAGCGTCAGTTCCGCAGAGCGAGGGCATCCCGGCCGCGATCGTCGAGCTGACCACCGTGGTCCCCTTCAACGACCTGCCCGCGCTGGAGAAGGCGTTCACCACACATCGGGACGAGGTCGCGGCGGTGATCGTGGAGCCGGTGATGATGAATGTCGGGATCGTGCTGCCCGACGCGGGCTACCTCGCCGCGATCAAAGAGATCGCCCACGGCCACGGGGCCCTTCTGATCTTCGATGAGGTCAAAACCGGCGCCACCATTTCGGCGGGAGGCGCGACGGAACGGTTCGGTGTGACGCCCGACCTGGTCGCGCTGGCCAAGGCCATCGGGGGTGGCCTGCCGTGCGGCGCTGTCGGCGGCCGCGACGATGTGATGGCTGTCATCGAGGACCATCGGGTTGCCCAGATGGGGACGTTCAACGGCAACCCGCTGACGATGGCCGCTTCGAAGACCACCCTGCTCGAGATCCTCGACGCTGCGGCCTACGCGCATTTCGACGCTCTCGCGGAAACGTTGCAGGGCGGCCTCGACGAGGTCATCGCCGAGCGCGAGCTGCCCTTCCACGTGATCACGCTGGCGGCCCGTGGCGGCATCACGTACCGGGCGGAGCGCGTCCGCAATTATCGCGACTACCTGGAGATCGACAAGTCGCTCGCCTACCTCAGCTGGCTGTACCAATGCAATCGCGGAGTGGTGATGGCGCCTGGAGCCGAGGAGAACTGGACGCTTTCGGTGCAGCACTCGACCGACGACGTTCAGCGTTACGTGGACAACTTCGCCGAAATGGCGAAAGACCTTCGGTCCTAGACGACCCACCGATCGTGTCGCGCCTCGGAGGCATGTACGGCCCGGACGTGACCTTCCTTGGAGTGGAGCGCTGTGACCTCACCCAGCCCTCCACGCTGGAAGGGGCTGATGTGGTGATCATCGGGGCCCCTTACGACGCGGGGACGTCGTATCGGGCAGGCGCGCGCTTCGGGCCGAAGATGATCAGGACCACCGATTACCTGCCCCATGATTCGTCGCGCCCGCACCTCGCACTGCGGGTCGACCCGCTCCAGGAGATGCGCGTTCTGGACGCGGGCGACGTCGAGATGGCGGGTGTCGAGCAGCGCGTGCCGCTCGACGCCCTCGAGAACGCCGTACGCGTCGCGACCGAAGCGGGTGCCATCCCGATCGTGCTGGGCGGAGACCACACCATCACCTGGCCCGACGTCACCGGGGTGGCCCGCGTCAAGGGTTGGGGCCGGGTCTCGGTCATCCACTTCGACGCGCACGCCGACACCGGCACGATCCAGTTCGGCAGCCTCGTCGGCCATGGGCTGCCGATGCGCCGCCTCATCGAGTCGGGCGCGTGCCGGGGCGACCGGTTCCTGCAGATAGGGCTGCGCGGGTACTGGCCGGAGCCGCCCACCCTGCAGTGGATGGCGGAGCAGAAGATGCGCTCGTTCGAGATGCACGAGGTGGTTCAGCGCGGGCTGGACGCGGTGCTCGAGGACGCGTTCGCGATTGCGGTCGACGACTGCGACGGGGTTTTCGTGTCGGTCGATCTGGACGTCGTGGATCCCGGCATGGCGCCAGGTACCGGGACGCCGGAACCTGGCGGTTTGACTGGTCGCCAGCTCCTCGACGCCGTCAGGCGGATCGCCATCGAGCTGCCCGTCGTCGGAATCGACGTGGTGGAGGTCGCACCGGCCTACGACTCGGCGGAGATCACCTCGTTCCTGGCCAACCGGGTGGTCCTCGAGATGCTGTCCGGGATCGCCTACCGCCGCAAGGGCGGGACCTGGGCGACCATCCCACCCACCTTGCTAGGCGGACGCTAGGTAGGGCCGGATCAACCGGCCGAGCTCTTCGAGCTTTGCCAGCGCCTCGTCCCGGCCGTCGGGTGGCACGTACCAGATGCAGCGCTCGACTCCAATTTTCGCCAGACGTTCGATCTCAGCAGCCTCGGCCTTGGGGTAGTAAGTGACGGGAATGGGCCCCCGGCCGGCGGCTTGCGCCATCTCCTGGAGTTCGGGAATACGTTCGACGGCGTGGCCGCGGTTGGGCATCCAGCCGTCCGCGTAGCGGACCACTCGTTCGAGGATCTTCGGGCCGCTGCCGCCGAGGATGACGGGTGGATGAGGCTTCTGGACCGGCTTTGGCCAGCACCACATCGGCCCGAAGTCGACCATCTCGCCGTGATACTCGGCCTCGTCCCGGGTCCACATCGCCTTGATCGCCTCGACCTTCTCACGGAGCAGCTTCCACCTGGTGCTGAACTCAGTCCCGTGGTCAGCCATTTCCTCGCGGTTCCAGCCCCCGCCGACGCCGAAGATGAAGCGGCCGTGCGAAACGAGATCGACGCTCGCGCCTTCCTTGGCCGTGTGGATCGGGTCGCGCTGGATGAGCAAGCAGATTCCGGTTCCAACTCGAATCGTCTTCGATGCGGCGGCGGCGGCGGTGAGCGCCACGAACGGATCCATGGTGTGGAAGTAGTGCTTGGGCAGCTCGCCGCCGGCGGGGTAAGGGCTCTGCCGGCTGACCGGTATGTGCGAGTGCTCGGCCACCCACAGCGACTCGAAACCAAGCTGCTCGGCGGCCGGCGCCAGCTCTGGCATCGAGATCGCGTAGTCCGTCGGAAAGATGGCGACGCCGAACTTCACCTGAACATGGTGTCAAATTTCGGAGCGACGCCGCGCATCGCCGGCTAACCCGCCAGCGACATACCTCGCGCGGCGGACGTCGTCCTGACTGTGTACGAATCCAACGCAGCGAGCAGCGCAGACACCACCCTCGAGTCGAGCCGCCTACCGGCCTCTTCCATCATGACGAGGCGCGCTTCCAGCGGAGCTCGCGCACTGCGGTAGGGCCGGTCCGAGGTCAGCGCGTCGTAGGTGTCGGCCGCTGCGACGATGCGGGCTTCGATCGGAATCGCCTCGCCGCCGAGCCCGTACGGGTAGCCGCTCCCGTCGAGGCGCTCGTGGTGATAGAGGACCGCCAGCAGCTCCCGCCTCGACCGTCCGTCGCCCAGAATCGAGAGTCCGATCTCGGGGTGCGATCGCATGAGCGCCCACTCGGAATCGTCGAGGGGCGAGTGCTTCCCAAGAATCTGGTCTGGAATGCCGCTCTTCCCGATATCGTGGAGCAGGCCTGCTCGGGCCAGGACCCTGAGCTCGGATGTCGTCATCGCCATCTGGCGGCCGATCTGGACGCAGAGCTGGGCCACGCGCCGGTTGTGGCCGAGCGCCTGCCGGTCCTTGACCATGTGGCCGAGCACGGCTACCGCATCCAACCAGCTTTTGACATGTGACACCGGGTATGCAACCACTGGGGACCCTCCTTCCCATAGGTTCGTACCGGACGCTGATACCGATTCCTTACAGAACGCCTGGTAGGACAACGGTCGGAAGGTCGATCCGGGTCGCAAGACTGGTTTTCTGATGGCTACTTCGCGTAGCCAGGCGGTCAGTCGGGAGCGGCGAACTCCAGGCGGCGTACGCCACGCAGGTCGACCCAATACCGGCCCCGCCCGTGCACGACTAGCATCAGGACCTGCTTGCATTCGGGGCAGCGGACGACCACGCCCGGCGCCTTCATGTACACGTCGACGCGAGCCACTGCGTTGACCGCGCCGCACCCTGCGCATGTGGTCTCGGCGGCGGTCATCTCCATCGCGAAGATCTCGCGCAACAGACCTCCGATCGCGTTGCCGTCCACTTTCATCTCCGCCACGTCCATTGTCATCCTCCAGTGGCGCCGAAGCGCTCGGTCTTGATCCAGGACGGGTCATAGCCCAAATCCACGAGCAGCCCGGACGCGGTCTCGACGAACGAGGTGGGACCGCAGACGAACGCGAGTGGCGCTTGCTCCTTCGGCCACGCCACGTCGCGCACCATGTCACGATCGATTCTCCTCGCGTAGCCCTTCCAGCCGGCGGGCCGTTCGCGCGTCAGGGTGTGGGCGACGGTAAGGCCGTCGCCAGCCGCAGCGAGGCGCTCCTGCTCGGTCCGATAGATGATGTCCTCGTACATCCGCGAGGAGTAGAGAAGTCTCGCCGGCGCTCTGTCTCCGACCAAAGCGCGGTGCCGCAGCATCGCCATCAGCGGCACCACCCCGGAGCCCCCCGCGATGAGGAGCAGCGATCGGGCGTCGCCCGCCTCCCAAACGAAATAGCCGCCGATCGGGCCGCGCAGCTCGAGCTTGTCCCCCACCTTCAGCTCTCCAACGAGATAGGGAGAAACCTCGCCGTCTTCGAGCCGCTCGACGGTGATGGCCAGCCGCGAATCTTCGGGCGCAGAGGCGATCGAGTAGCTGCGCTGCGCCTGATAGCCGTCCTCGGCCGTCAAGCGCACATCGACGTGCTGCCCTGCGCGGTGGCCCGGCCAGTCCTGCAGCTGCAGCTGGAGGGTGCCTACGCGAGGCGTCTCCTGGACCAACCCGGTGACCTCACCGAGCTGCCAGGTCAGTCTCCCCAGTACCGCTGTTCCCGCCATGGGTCTCCACGAATGTGGTAACCGTTCGACTCCCAAAAGCCAGGCTGCTCTTCGTTTTGAAGCGTGATGCCGCGCACCCATTTCGCGCTCTTCCAGAAATACAGGTGCGGCACGAGCAGGCGTACCGGGCCCCCGTGCTCGGGATGGAGCGGCTGGCCGTCGTATTCGAAGGCGACCCATGCCTTGTGGCCGGACAGGTCATCGAGGGCGAGGTTCGTCGTGTAGCCGCCATCCGAGTACACGGTGGCGAACTCTGCTGCCGTGTCGACTCCATCGAGCAACGTGTCGACCGAGACTCCGGTCCACGACGTGTCGAGCTTGGTCCACTTGGTGACGCAGTGGATGTCCGTCGTCAGCGTCTCATGCGGGAGCTCAGTGAATTCCTTCCAGGTCCACCGCTTCGGTTCGTCGATCTCACCGTCGATGGTGAAAGTCCACTGGTCCAATGACACGCGCGGAGTCGGTCCGGCCGACAGGACCGGAAAGTCGCCGACCACATGCTGGCCTGGCGGCACTCGCGAACTGGGAACGTTGTCGCGACGCTTGCCGCGAAACCCTCTGGAGATGAAAGCCATCAGATAGCTCCCGTTGATAGTAAAAGCGCGGCGCCCACGAGGGACGCCGCGCCGGGTCAAAGTTGCTAGATGGCCACGATGCCGAACGGGGTTGCTCCACCCGGGAGCGCGAACGGCGACTGGGCGAGTTCGCTCAAGAGACCGCCCGAGACCGCGAAGGCGCTGACCTTGGCGATCGCCGCGTCGACGACGTAGAGGGTGCTACCGTCGGCGGACAGCCGCGCGTCGAACGGCCGGATGCCCGTGCCGCTGGTGAATGCGGTCGAGGTCACCAGGCTCAGCGACCCATCCGCGAGGATCTTGTAGCTGGAGATCGTGGTGCTGGCGGTGTTGACGGTCCAGAGGTAGGCGCCGTCATGCGAGATCTCCACCCAGCAGGGCGCTGTCTGGGCGTCCGCGTAAGGCGAGGAGCCGATCGAGCTCAAGACACCGGCATTCGTGACGTTGAATGCGGACACCGAACCGTTGCCCGTGCCTCCGTGCGCGTTCGAGACGTACAGGTGAGCAGGGTTGACCGGCGAGAACTCGCTTCCGAAGGGGCCGGCGGCCTCCGCGGGAAATGGAGAGCCCGCGGCCGGTGTGATCAGGCCGTCGGATCCCACGACAAAGCTGTCGATGAGGAAGGTGCTGGCGACCGTGGTCCCGGTCTCGACGCCGATGAGGCTCGTCCCCGTCGAGTTGAAGAGGATGTCGCCCGGGTTAGCTGTGGCCGGCAAGTTGAAAGTCGATCCCGCCAGCGGGACCAAGTGGCCTCCGGGGTTGAGTTTGAATCCCGTGTAGTTGCTGCCCGCGCCGGTGACCTTGTCGCCTTCGTTGGCGACGTACACGAGGTCGCTGTGGACGGCGACGCTGACCGGCTCCACCCCTCCCGACCAGACGGGGCCTCCACCGACCGGCAGCAGAGCGCCACCCGGAAGAATGCGGAGCACCGAGATCTGGTTGCTCCCGGCATCGACCGCCAGGAGGTAGCGGCCGTCGCCGCTTGACTGCAGGGCTCCCTGGGAGCCGACGATGGTTCCAGTCCCCTGACCGCCCGCGTTGAACGGAGAGCCCGCCAGCGGGGTGAGGCTGCCGTCGCTGTGCCGGTCAAATCCGGCGACGGTGTTGGTGCCGGCCGTGTTGTCGTTGACATAAACATGTCCGGCCACATCCGGGGCAGCCGAGACGGTGAGCGTCAGTCCCGCAGCCATGGCCAGCAAGGCGCTCACTCCTGAAGCTCGAAGCAAAGCTCGCAACAAAGGGGGATCCTCCTTGGAATCGCTCGAGCCACCCGCGTGCCTCGTCGGTGGTGAGTGCTGCGGCGGCCGTGCGGCGTTACAGCCCTACCTGGTCGACCGCCAGCTCCTGAACGCTTCGAGCAATTCCTTTTCGACCGCTGCGGGCACTGGTTCGTCGGCAAGCCGTCCCACGATCTTGCGAGCCATCCGCAGCTGCGCCAGGTAGGCGGTGCAGCCGTCACAGCCGGCGATGTGCTCCTCGAAGCGCGCCCGGTCGACCGCCGAGAGTGCGCCTTCGAGGTAGTCGGTCATCAGCTCCACCACCTGGCGGCAGTTCATCTCAGGTATTCCTCGAGAGTCTGCCGGACGGCGGCGCGAGCCCGATGCAGCCTCACCCGCTCGTTGGACGCCGATATACCAAGCAGCGAGCTCACCTCCGCCGCGTCAAAGCCGGCCACGTCACGCAGGAGGATGACCTCCCGCTGCTTTGACGGCAGCGCATCGATGGCCGACCGCACGTGCTGAAGCGTCTCGTCTCCGAGCACCTTCGATTCGGGAAGGTTGTCCCAGCTGTGCGGGCCGTCCCTCCACATCCCGTCGGAACCGAAACGCGACCGCTCAACCGTCGGCCGGTGGCTGTCCGAATCGTCCCGGCGAAAAAACGAGGCGAAGGGCAGGATGCGGGATTCTTTCCGCCGCCGAGCGCGCGCGACGTTGACCAGGATTCCAAACAGCCACGTCTTGAGCGAAGAGCGCCCTTCGAAGCGGTCGAGGCTGCGCAAGCAGGTCAGCCATGCCTCCTGAACGACGTCTTCTGCGACGCCGCGATCGCCCACGTAGGTCATGGCGAGCTTGAACATCGAGCTGTGATGGCGCTGGACAAGCGACTGAAAGGCCGCCTCATCGCCGGCCCTCAGCGCCTCCAGCTCGGAGTCGACGCTTGCCTCACCCACCGTGGGCCAAGGATAAAAGCGCGGGTCAGCCGACAAGGGTTGCGCAATGGGTCATCGAGGCCTGGTGTCGGAACGGCCCGGATCGTTACAAAAGCACTATTAGCTCGTTCGCCAGTCGAGCGCGGGGCCAAGCTTCTGTTCGAACAGGCTCGCAACCTCTCCCGGCTTGGGAAACCGCCTGGCCTCCTGCTTGCTGAACACGAGCTCATCGTCCAGGTAGATGGCGAAGCGCCCGCCGCTCGCGCTCTGGAGCTCGAGGGCTCGGACGATGGGCGCCCAGCGGCTCAGGAGCTCATCGCCCAGGCTCACGGCCCGGTCGAGATAGTCTCAAGGCACGCAGTACTCGATCCGGATGTCGTGCAGCGGATTGATCATTTGGCCCGCATCCGGTTGTTCTTCGGATTGTGCTCGACCTCAGCGAGACCCAACGCCTCGAGGAGGGGTGGCATGTACATCCCGAAGCGCCCGCGCAAGCCTTTCTTGAGGCCGTACCATCCGCCGACCGGGTTCTTCGGCGACCTGCCCCACGCCTCGACAGTTCCTTCCGCCGCGAGCTTCTGCTCGTCGGCGCTGCCCAACGGCATCCAGTCGCCGTGCTTCTTGAGCATGGCGTGAAGGTCTTCGATCGCCCGTATGTCGTAGCGAAGCTCGGTCTTTCCGACCATGCAAACGATCGCCGGCGGGTCGAGCGACTCGTCCCGGTACATCTGGTACTCGGACGACCCACTCGGCGTCGTCAGCTGCCACGGTGACTGCTTGGTGCCGTCTCCCTTCGCCTTCGCCAATCCATACCTCCTTGGTGATCTCTTGTGGGATCACCCGTGGATCATAGGTTCGGGAGGCGGGTCAGGCGCCAGAACCGGCCCGGCGGGTACATGGGGTCGGCCGTTACCAGGGGCACGTCGAGGTTGTAGTCACCCAGAACCATGTGCTCGGTGCCTTCCTGCGTGCCGGCGGGCAGCGGCTGGTTGAGCACGAGCGGGTGCGCGTCGAGACGCTGCCGGAGCACCATACCTGGCCACTCGATCAGCTCAACGTCGACCGTCGAAATGAGGTCCGTTTGCGCGCCCCACGGTGTGATGTACGTGGCTACCGTCTGGTTCTTGACGATGACCTTGCGAACATGCAAGGCGGACTGCATCGCCCCGATCAATTTCTTGGCCGCCGCGAAGGTGTCGTCCAGCGTCGCCTGGCCCATCACGCATCCATAGAACGTGATGGGAATCCCGTCGACCGAGATGGTCGCGGCGAAAAGAAAGTTCGCCCCGGTGTTCAGGCCCGAGCCTGTCTTGATGCCGACGATCCCGCTCTGACCGAGGACGCCGTCGACGTTGTAGACGGTGCCCGCGACCGGGAGATCGGCCGAACCCATGCCGACGACCTGTGCGAACACATCCTGCTTCATCGCCGTCATGCCGAGCAAGATCAGGTCGCTCGGTGTGCTCAGAGTGCCGGGATTGGCTCCGCTCGTGTCCACAAATTTCGTGTGGGTGAGGTGCAGGGCGGCAGCCCGGACATTCATCTTCGCGACGAATGCGTCGACCGAACCGGCGTCCCAGCGTGCCAGCGTCTCTGAGAAGTTATTCGCCGACGGGATCAACATGCCCTGCAGGAGCTCCAGCTCAGAGATCTGCTCACCCGCCTGCACGCTGACGACTGACTCCTTGTCCGCGACGTCGGCGTTGTAGAGCTGGACGTCCGCGTCCGTGATCGTGATCGTGGGTCCGGGGTCCCCCGTGGCCAGGGGCTTGTCGGTAAGGATCACGAGAGCAGTCATGACCTTGGCCACGCTGGCGGCGGGAATCGGCTGCTCATTGCCTGAGGTCGCGATGAAGCCGAGGCTCTGGACGCCGACCGCGGCCGAGCCTCGGGTAGGCCAGGGCATGACCGGCGGCGAGCCCGCGATCACCTCACTCGCCGACGGGCCGCCGCTCGCGGCTACGTCCGGGATGGGGCGCAGATAGTTCCAGGCCCCGAGGCCGACCACGACGAGCAATAGGAAGACCCCAATTCGAAGCCGCATGCCTTGAAAAACATAGCTAACCGGCGGCCCGTGCAATCGCGGCGCGGCGTCCAAAGCGGGTGCGCAGAGGCTCCGACAGGCGGACGCCGACGTACGTGAAGAAGGCGAGCGAGGTGATGAAGAAGCTGACCGGGTGAGGCGAGTAATAGGCGATCGCGAGGCCGAGCCACGTGAAGAGCAGCGCCAGTACGACGCCGATCCCGATGGCGACCGACGGACGGCTCGTGAACCGGACGGCGATCGCGGCTGGGGTGACGATGAGGGCGAAGATGAGCAGCACGCCCACCACCTGAACAGCCTCCGTCACAGCCACCGCAAGAATGGCCATGAAGGCGATTGAGAGAGCTGTCACAGGGACGCCTTTGGCGCCCGCCAGCTCTTCGTCGACGGACGCGAACAGCAGCGGTCGGTAGGTCGCGACGAGCGCTGCGATGGTGACCACACCGGCGACGATGGTCACCACCACATCGTTTGAGCTGATGCCGAGAATCTCGCCGAAAAGGAGCGCGTAAGCCTCCGTCGCGTAGCCCGTATAGAGCGAGATGAACAACACGCCGAGCCCAAGCGTCCATGCGAGCACGATGCCGATGGTCACGTCGCGTCCCCGCAGCCGGTTGCCGAGCGCGCCGATGGCGATGCCGCTTCCCAGGGTGAACGCGAGCAGGCCGAAAATTGGATTGAGCCCGAGCACGACCGCCCCTGTCGCGCCCGCAAAGCCGATGTGAGAAAGCGCGTGCGCGGCAAAGGATGAGCTGCGCAGAACGACGAAGTACCCGATCGAACCCGCCACGACGGCCACGATCGTGCCCGCTTCGAACGCGTGCACCATGAAGTCGTAGTGGAAGAGTGCGGCGATGTCGTCTAAGAGGTTCCAACCGAGCTGAGGGGACGTGTTCGTGATGGTGGCGAAGATCTCATCCATGAGGGTGACTGACCTCCTCCTCGAGGCCCACGACGAACACGCGCCCGCGGCTGTCTTTCAGCACCTCGACCGGCGTCGAATAGATCTCCGACAGCGATTCGGAGGTGATGATCTCGTCCGGGGTGCCCATTGCCACGTTTCCATGGGCGACGTACAAGACGTGGTCGATATGGGGAAGCAACGGGTTGACGTCGTGGGCGATCAGCAAGACCGTCAGCTCGCGCGCTCGCTTGAGATCTCCGATCAGCTGCACGATCACGCTCTGGTTTCGCACGTCAAGTTGCGAGAGAGGCTCATCCATCAGCAGGAGCCGCGGGTTGCCGACCAGCGCCTGGGCGAGCAGGAGCCGCTGTTGCTCGCCGCCTGAAAGCCGTCCGATCGGGCGGTCCGCATACGACTCCGCGCCCACCGAGCGGATCGACGCGGCCGCCGCGCCAGCAGCGCCCGAACCTGGAAGTCGCAAGCCCCAACGGTGGCCGTCAACGCCCAGGTTGACGAAGTCGTGCCCGCGGATGGACAGCTCGGGATCGAAGGTCGATCGCTGAGGGATGTAACCGATGAGCGGATTGCCGCGCCGCGGATGCTCGCCCAGTACGAGGAGCTGTCCTTGGGATGGCGGAAGCAGCCCCAGGATCGTTCGGATCAGGGTCGATTTGCCGCCCCCGTTGGGTCCGAGGATCGCCGTGAACGATCCGGGCTGAATTGAAAAGTTGGCCCGCCTCCACACTGGGTGCCCGCCGTAGCCGGCCGCCAGGTCCGTCGCCACGATCGCCGGCTCCGACATCATCACGCTCCGGATCAGGCGGCCAGAGCCGAGGCGTTCAAGGCGTTTTCCAGGGCGAGGAGCTGGGACAGCTGCCAGTCCTGGAACGTCGCCGACTCCGGCTGCAAGGTCTCGGATACACCGACGACGGGGATGTCCGCAAGTGCGGCCAGATGTTTGATATTGGTCGTCACGGCCGTTGCCGTCTGGACGTTGTAGATGAGCACCTTGACCTGCTTGCCTGTGATCTGGTTCTGGAATTCGATGACCGCAGAGGCCGGCGGGTCATTTCCCTCGGCGACGGCGTTCATGAATTCCGTTGGGGAGATGAGATTCAGGCCGAGCGCAGTCGCCATGTAGACGAAGATGCTCTCGGTCGCACCGATCGGCGCGCCGCTGAACTTTGCCTTGATCTCCGCGAGGCGCTGCGAGTACGGCTTGAGCGCGGTCGTGAATGCGGCGCGCTGCTGGTCGAAGTACGCGGCGTCCGCCGGGTCGATCGATTTGTAGTCTGCGGTGATCTGGTCGGCCATGCGCGTGACGTAGTCGGGGTTGTACCAGAAGTGGGGGTTGTCGCCGGCCTTCTTGCCCAGCAGGTCGGCGGCGACTAGCACCGTCCGGTGATTGCTTGGATTGGCCGACAAGAGCTTGTTGGCCCAATCGTCATAACCCGCTCCATTGAGGATCACGAATCCCGCTTCGGCGAAAGCGCGGGCATCGTTCGTGTTGCTCTCGTACTCGTGGGGGTCGGCGTTCGGGTCCGACACGACGCTCTGGACGCTCGCCCTCGATCCGCCCAGCTGGATGGCGATGCTGCCCCAGAAGTTCTGCCCGGCCACGACTTTGATCGGGCCGCTCGCCGCGACCGGAGTCGAGCCTCCGCAGGCGCTCGTGGCTCCGGCCAGCAAGAGCGCTAATCCGAGCCACCCCCGAATCCTCCTGCCTGCCAATCTCGTGATCTCCCCCAACGCTGAGCCGCCGGCGTGGGCCCAGTCACGCAAGAGTATTGCACAATCGACTTGCGCAATGTTTTTGCGTATAGTGGCTGTATGGCCAGGCCGAGCCCCGTCAGCGACCAGGTGAAGAGCCTGTTCTCGGATCAAGACCGCCACCTGTGGTCGATCGACGAGCTTCACGCCGAGGTGGTCTCCCAGCTGGGCGCCGCCGACTACTCGACGGTCTTCCGGGCGGTCTCGGGTCTCGAGAAGGACGGGGTGATCCACCGCATCGACCTCGGCGACGGCAAGGTGCACTACGAGCTTGCGGAGGAGCACCACGAGCACATTCGCTGCGATTCCTGCGGACGTGTTGTGGAAGTCCCGGGTTGCGTGCTCGAAGATGCCTCGGTGGCTGTCACGAACAGCACCGGATTCAAAGTGACGAGCCACCAGCTGCTGTTTGGCGGCGTCTGCCCGGAGTGCGAGTCAGCGCGTCAGGGTTAGCACATCTCCGAGCTCGAAACCCTTTTCGGTGATCTCGTAGCGATGAACGACCGGGTGATGGTGCATCGCGCGCGTCTTGAGGACGGTCAGCGCGCGAACGAGCTCGGGTCCCTCCTGCACGTACTGCAGCAGCACGACGTTGTCGGCCAGGTGCGACAGGCCCTGCTCTGAGATGCGCCGCAGCTGGAACAGCTCCGGCACCTCGACGATCATCATCATGCTGATGCCGGCGCGTTCCATTCGCTGCGTGAGGGAGAACATCCACTCGCGAAACCGCACGGGGTCGGCGGCCGCGATCATCACGTCGGGAAGGCTGTCGATGACGATCCTTCGGGCACCGGTCTGCTCGATCAGGGCCAACAGCTGGTAGACCCACTCGTCGATGTAGATGTCGACGACGCTTCTACTCAGGACGTGGACGCCGCTCTCAGCGAAGGTCCACCCAAAGCTCTTGGCGACCCTCATCAGTTGTGTCTCGTTCTCCTGGAAGGTGGCCAGGACGCCGGGCTCGTCGCTTTCAGCGCCGCGGAAAAGGAAATGAAGACCCATCAGCGTCTTGCCGATGCCAGAAGGCCCCGCGACCATGGTCGCCGCTCCCGACCAGTACCCCCCCTCGCCGAGCACCTTGTCGAGTGCCTCGATACCCGTTGACGAACGCTCCCCGCTGAGCTTGTACAGGCTCCCGTCCTGGAGGTCGGCAAGTCGCGGAAAGACGTCGAATCCCGTCGCTGTGATGCGGTAGGCGTGTTCGCCCGAGCGGTAAGAGCTTCCGCGCAGCTTGAGCACCTGCATGACGCGAAGTTCGCGTGCGCCCACCAGCTTGATGTCCAGGGAGATGATGCTGTCCGCGACCGCGAACTCAGCCGCGTCCATCGCTTGCCCTCGCGTATAGGGCGCATTCCACACGGCCGTGGTCGCGCTGGCCGCGAGCAGACGCGTCAGGCTGTAGAGGAATCTCCTGAATTCGGTAGTGTCATGAGAGACCGCCGCGAACGCCCGAAAGCTGTCGATCACCACGATGCCTGGACGTAGCTCCTTGAGATAGCCCTCGATCGCACCCAGGATGTTCTCGAGGCCCTCTTCCCCCAGGACGTGGCCGAGATCCTCGTAGATCACGCGGCCTTCCTCGATCGCTTTGTGATCGAAGACCTTCAGGGTCTCGCCAAAACGAAGGATCTTGTCGAGTGGTTCGGAAAGAGTCGACAGGTACAGCGCCGGCTTATCGGTGGTCGCGTTGTGGAAAGCGAACTGCTGGCTGAGGATCGTCTTGCCGCTGCCGGGGACCCCGACGATCAAGTTGATCGCGTTCTTGAGCAGGCCGCCGTGCAGGATCTCGTCCAGACGCGGGTTGCCGCTGGGGAGCCGCTCGATCAACGAGGGACTTCGGACCGCCGCCCCTGACGCGCCAGCGCGCTCGTGCCCAGCAGGTCGCGCACCGTAGAGACGAGGACCAGTGGGTCGAGCGGTTTGCGCAGAAAGGCCGCAGCGCCGGATCTCATCGCCTCATCCGCGCTGTCGATCGCCGAGATCGCAAGGACCTGGGCTGAGCCCGTGGCGGCGAACTCGCCGCATAGGCGGAACCCGGCGCCTCCCGACAGCAAAAGGTCGATGATCACCGCATCAGGCGAACGTTCATCGAAATGCAATCTCGCCTGCTTGGCATCGGACGCGATGGCAACCTGGTATCCCTCGGTACGCAGGAAATATTCGGCCAGGCCAGTGGCATACGAATCTCGCTCGGCGATCAGGATCAACGGCCTCGAGTCTGGCGCCCGCTCGAGGTCTGAGGCCGGGACGTGCTCGCCGGCGAGCTCCTGCAGCAGGAGCCGGTGCGCGTCGGCTGCACTCGCCCCGGAGTCGAGCCGCGACTTGATGAACCGCAGCTGCTCGACCTGGGCGCGCGAATAGAGGCGCTGCGAACCATCGCTGCGAAGGGGGGTGATGACCGAGTAGCGCTCCTCCCAGGCTCGTAGCGTCGAGGTTGGAATGTCCAGCATCCGGGCCACCGCCCCGATGCTGTAGACGGCCTCATCTTGCTGGCGACTCATGCTCCTCACCTACTGTACCTTCTGAGGAACTAGTGCGCGACCTCTTCAACATTTGTGCGGATCTTGGTGCGCAATTGAGGTATTGCAGAGCTACTGTAGTAGTGGTAATAATGTTGGCCATAGGGATTCCATACGGTAGGTCCAGGACAGCTGAGCTTGGCTGAAGAAACCATTTGCGGCGCGGACGGAGGGGGCTCGGGACCCACCGAGCTGAGCGACCTGGCCGACCACTGGGTCCAGGTGATCGACCGTTGGGTTCAACAAATCGACCAAGGAATGGGAGGGACGGCCGACGGCGCGGGTCCGGCAGCAACGCCGGATGCCGCGCCCGAGGCGGCTCCTGATCCACCGGCGCGGGCGGCGGGATGGTCATGAGGAAGGGGGGTTGGTTGCAACAGCGCATGCAAGGGGACGAGGTCTATCTCGACAAGCAGCTGGTCGTCACCCGGACGGGATCGCCGTCTCGACTGAGCGTCAGCGGCTCGATCGACTACTACAACGCGGAGGCGGTGGCGTCAGCGCTGGCGCGTGAGCTGCAGTCCCCCACAACGGGTGCGGACGGGCTGTCCGACGCGATCATGGGCAACGGCGACCTCCACATCGACGTGAGCCGCCTCGAGTTCAGCGACGTCTCTGGCATCCGGGCTCTGGTACGCGTCGCAGAGCGCGGCCACGGCAGGCGCCTGGTTCTGCGAGGCATGCCTCCCCGAATCCGCACGGTGATCAAAGTCGTCGGCTGGTCTCAGCATCCAAACCTGGTCCTCGAAGAGGAAGGCGAGTAGGAAAAGAAGTCAGCGGTTTCTGCTCCCGGCTATCCTGCCCGCAGTGAAGGCGCTCGTCAAAGCAAGAGCGACGCCGGGCCTGTGGCTGCAGGACGTACCAGATCCGGAGCCCGGTCCCGGCGAAGTCCTGATCCGCGTCCTGCGCACGGGCATCTGCGGCACCGACCTGCACATCGAGGCCTGGAACGAGTGGGCCCAGTCGACCATCCATCCCCCGCTCGTCGTCGGGCACGAGTTCGTCGGCGAGGTGGTGCGCCTGGGTGAAGGAGTGGCATCGGTCTATCCAGGCGAGATCGTGGGAGCCGAGGGGCACATCGTCTGCGGGCGCTGCCGCAACTGCCTCGCTGGACGGCGGGCCCTGTGCGCCAACACGGTGGGCATCGGCGTGCAGCGCGACGGAGCGTTCGCCGAGTTCATCGTGATGCCGGCCATCAACCTGTGGCCCCACCTGACGAAGATCGACCTCGACGTTGCATCGATCTTCGACCCTTTCGGCAATGCCGTTCACACGGCGACCCAGTTTCGCGTCGTCGCCGAGGACGTGCTGGTGACGGGTGCGGGACCGATCGGGATAATGACCGCGCTCGTGGCTCGTCACATCGGCGCGCGCCATGTCGTGATCACCGACGTGAGCGACTACCGCCTGGAGCTCGCGCGCAAGGTCGGTGTGACACGCGCGGTGGACGTCCGGACCACCACGCTCACCGAGGTTCAAGAGGAGCTCGGCATGAAAGAAGGATTCGATGTCGGCTTCGAGATGTCGGGACAGGCGAGCGCGCTCCGCGACATGATCGCGAACATGGCGCACGGCGGGCGAGTCGCCATGCTCGGGCTGCCAGACCACGAGTTCCCCATCGATTGGTCTCAGGTCGTATTCAAGATGCTCACCGTGAAAGGCGTCTACGGGCGCCAGATCTTCGAGACCTGGTACCAGATGTCCGTGTTCACGCAGTCCGGCCTCGACATCTCGCCTGTGATCACCCATCGCTTTCCCTATGACCAGTTCGAGGATGCGTTCACCGTCGCCCACTCCGGCAAGTGCGGCAAGGTCGTGCTCGACTGGACCACCGCCGGCTCACAGAGGTAGACACGTGTTTGACAGCATGAGATCGCATCTGGAGACACAGCTCGAAGAGATCCGCGGCGCCGGGCTGGAGAAGCTCGAACGCGTGTTGAAGGGTCCGCAGGGCGCCGTCGTCAGCGTCATGGACCGGGACGTCTTGAACCTCTGCGCCAACAACTACCTCGGACTGGCCGACGACCCCGTCATCGTTGAGGCGGCGAAGGAAGCCCTCGACCGCTGGGGTTACGGAATGGCCTCAGTGCGGTTCATCTGCGGCACCCAGGAGGTCCACAAGGAGCTCGAGGCCGCCCTCACCGAATTCCTGGGCACCGAGGACACGATCCTTTATTCGTCCTGCTTCGACGCCAACGGCGGGATCTTCGAGGCCTTGCTGGACGAACATGACGCGGTCATTTCCGACGCGCTGAACCACGCGAGCATCATCGACGGGATCCGGCTGTGCAAGGCCAAGCGCCTCCGCTACGCAAACCGCGACATGGGAGACCTCGAGCGGCAGCTGAAGGACAGTGCGGGCTCACGTTTCCGGATGGTGGTCACAGACGGCGTTTTCTCGATGGACGGCTACCTCGCACCGCTGCCCGAGATCTGTGAGCTCGCCGAGCGCCATGAGGCGCTTGTGATGGTTGACGACTCGCACGCCGTCGGTTTCATGGGCGCGAGCGGCCGCGGCACGCACGAGCATCTGGGCGTCATGGGGAGGATCGACGCCATCAGCGGGACTCTCGGCAAGGCCCTCGGCGGAGCGAGCGGCGGATACGTCTCGGGACGAAGGGAGCTCGTGGCCATGCTCCGGCAGCGCTCGCGTCCTTATCTGTTCTCCAACTCCGTGGCTCCCCCGATCGTGGCCGCTAGCCTCAAGGTTCTGGAGCTGATCCGCTCCGCCGGCGAACTCCGGCAGCGGCTCCGGGACAACACGGCTTTCTTCCGCCGGCAGATGACCGAGGCGGGCTTTGACATCCTGCCTGGAGAGCACCCGATCGTCCCCGTGATGGTCGGCGATGCAAAGCTCGCCGGGCGAATGGCGCAGGTGATGCTCACGAAGGGTGTCTACGTCGTCAGCTTTTCCTACCCGGTCGTGCCCCAGGGCAAGGCGCGGATCAGGACGCAGGTCTCGGCGGCACACTCGCACGCAGACCTGGAACGCGCGGTCCGGGCCTTCGTCGAAACTCGCGCTGAGATCGGCCAGTAGGGCAAGCGCCCCGCGCGTTTTCGGGACATGGGCGAGCGAGAGTTGATGCTGGTCCAACTCGGGCAAGCGCTCGACCGCGTGGCGCGGCCCCACCAGTGTGACGAGGCGCTCCCGGTCGAGCTGCAGGCCAACCTCTGGCGGCTGGGCATTCCATGCGAAGCGCGGACGCCGCGACACGAGGTGGTCTCGCTCCTGTGGGCGCGGAAGCGTAACCTCTCGTTGGCTTACCAGCCGAGATGGGACGGTCCGGGAGAAACACCACCGAACGCGGCCTGAAGATCCGGCCGCCCGAAGCGGCTCAGGCTGGGCTGGTGTACGCCTCCGACGATGAGCCCGGCATCCGTCGGGTGCGCAAAGGCCAAGGCTTCACCTACTTCGGCCCGGACGGCAAACGGGTTACCGATCGCGTCAGCCTGGACAGAATTCGCGACCTCGTCATCCCGCCCGCCTGGAAGGATGTCTGGATTTCCACGCGACCGCGAGGTCACCTCCAGGCCACCGGCCGCGACGCTCGGGGCCGCAAGCAGCCCCTCTACCACGCGACGTGGCGCGCGGTTCGCGACGCGGACAAGTTTTCCCGCATGGTCGGCTTCGCCCGCGCCCTGCCGCGCATCAGGCGCCGGGTCGCTCGCGACATGGGACAGCCCGGACTGCCCCGCGAGAAGGTGGTCGCGACCATCGTGAGATTGCTCGAGATGACCTATGCCCGCATCGGCAACGAGGAGTACGCGCGTGACAACGGCTCATTCGGCCTCACCACGCTTCGCGACAGACACGTGACCATCAGTGGATCGGCTGTGCGCTTCCTTTTCAGAGGCAAGAGTGGGCGTGAGCTCGCACTGGGCGTCACGAACCGCCGAGTCGCGAGGGTGGTCAAGCGATGCGAGGAGCTGCCCGGCCAGATGCTGTTCCAGTACATCGGGCCCGACGGCGCACGCCACACCGTCCATTCCGACGACATCAATCAATACCTGCAGGAGGTGAGCGGTGAGGACTACACCGCGAAGGACTTCCGCACCTGGTCGGCTACGGTCCTGGCCATGGGCGCTCTGCGGGACGTGGCGCGCTTCGAGTCCGACGCTGAAGCCAAGCGCAACGTGGTGGCCGCGATCGACAGCGTCGCGCGAAGGCTCGGACATACCCGCGCCGTGTGCCGCCGCTCGTACGTCCACCCGCGCGTGATCGACACCTATTTGGATGGGTCGCTCGAAGGCATCCTGAGCGTCGTGTCGAGCAAGGAGTACCGAAACCTCAAGGCCGACGAGGTGGCCGTACTCGCCTTGTTGAAGCGCAAAGTGCGGGCCAAGGCCGCTTAGCCAGCTTAGCCGGCCAAAAGCCGCCTGATCAGTCGACCGGTACCTCGGTACCGTCCTGCGCCCACCGCGTGTGGAAAGCCCCCCCGCGGTCGAGGCGGTGGTAGCCGTGGGAACCGAAGTAATCGCGTAGGCCCTGGATCAGGTTGGCCGGACCGCGCGCCCGCCGGAAACCGTCGTAATACGCAAGTGATGAGGCGAAAGCGGGGATGGGCACACCCTGGTCGATAGCCTGCTTGACGACCGAGCGCCACGGCCGCTGCGCCGCCGCGAGCGCCTCTTGGAAAAAAGGCGCGAGCATAAGATTGGAAAGGTCCGGAGACTCTGCGTAAGCGTCCTTGATCCGGTCGAGGAACTTCGCCCGGATGATGCAGCCCCCGCGCCAGATCGTCGCGAGTGCACCGAGGTCGAGGTCCCACCCGAACTCCCTGGATCCCGCTCGCAGGTGCTCGAAACCCTGCGCGTAGGCGACGATCTTCGACGCGTAAAGCGCATCGCGAACGTCATCGATCAGCCCGGTGCGGGTTCCAGCAGAGCCACCAGGTCCAGCCAAGATTTGGGACGCTTTCACGCGCTGCGCTTTCTGGCTCGACAGGATGCGCGCGAACACGGCCTCTGTGATCCCGGTGAGCGGAACGCCGAGCTCGAGCGCCGACTCGCTGGTCCAGCGCCCTGTGCCCTTTTGCTCCGCCTCGTCCTCGATTGCGTCGACCAGCGGGGTCTTGGTGGCCCCTTCGGTCTTGGCCAGCACGCTGGCGGTGATCTCGATGAGGTACGACTGCAGCTTGCCCTCGTTCCAATCGCGAAAAACCGCAGCCAGCTCGGTAGGGGTCATGCCCGTGGCCTCGCGCAGGAAGTCATACGTCTCCGCGATCAGCTGAATGTCGGCGTACTCGATCCCGTTGTGGACCATCTTCACGAAGTGGCCCGCGCCGTCCGGCCCGATATACGTGCAGCACGGCGTTCCGTCCACCTTGGCGGAGATGCCCGTCAGCATCTGCGCCACCCGTTCATAAGAGGCGCGCGTGCCCCCGGGCATGATGCTGGGCCCGCGCAGCGCACCCTCCTCCCCACCTGACACGCCGGCTCCGATGAAACCCAGGCCTGCCTTCTCGACGGCGGCCGCCCGGCGACGCGTGTCGTGGAACAGCGAGTTGCCGCCGTCGATGATCGTGTCGCCTGGCTCGAGCAGCTTCGACAGTGAATCGATCGACTCGTCGACGGCGGATCCCGCTTTCACCATTAGGAGGATCGCGCGCGGTGGTCGGAGGATCCGCGCCAGCTCCTCCAGCGATCCGGCCGGGCGGAAGTCACCCTCGTTCGAGTGCGCCGCCATGAAGTCGTCGGTTCGCTTCCGAGTTCGGTTGTACACCACGACCCGGGCGCCGTGGGAAGCGAGGTTGCGCGCCAGGTTCTCGCCCATCGTCGCAAGGCCGACTACCCCGATCTCGTGCTCAGACATGAACACACATTAACCAAGGCCCCGTCAGCCGTGACGCGTTCTTCCGGCGAGGTGGACCCTCCCGCCCGAACTGCAGCCCATCCCGAGCTGGAGAGGGGTGCGCCGCTGATCTCGGGCTGGGGCCAGATGATCCTCACTCCCATCTGATCTCAGGGCTGGGCCCCCAGCCAACCGCACGGCGACCATTGGCAGTCAGCGTGCCACGCTGGTTTGGAAAGCGGATTTTGAGCACCGGATGGCGAGCTCCGTGGGGCGGGGCTCGGGATACAAAGGTCTTCTTCTGGTCGGCTGCGGCCACCGTCGTGGTGATCGTCGGATTTGTCGTGTGGGTGGAGTTGAGGCTCGGTGGAGACCGGGCAACAATCGCCCTGGACGACATCGGAGAAGGAGTCGCCGCCCTGATCGCCGCCATCTGCACCGGGCTGGCCGCGAGACGGAACAGCGGCCGCTCTCGGCTCGGCTGGGTGCTGCTGTCAGCCTCCGCCGCCACGTGGTGCGCCGGCGAGGCCGCCTGGTCGGTCTACGAGGTCGGCATGACCGTCAGCGTCCCATATCCGTCAGTGGCCGACGCCGGTTTCCTTGGGGCGATTCCGCTGGCCATAGCCGGCGTGCTCATGTTCTTTTCACCGGCCCGAGGTACGTCGACCAGTCTGCGGCTGTGGCTGGACGGCGCGATTATCTTGGTGGCCCTGTTCTTCGTAAGTTGGACTCTGGGACTGAAGACGGTGGTGGAAGACACCTCCCAGCCGTTTTTGGCGAAGGCGGTCAGCGTCGCCTATCCCCTGGGTGACATCGTCATCGGCACAATCGTGGTGCTCGCCGCGCGCCGCGCCCGAGAGGAAGCTCACGGGCGTCTTCTCCTGCTGCTCGGAGGACTGGCGGCCAACTCGCTCGCCGACAGCGCTTTCGCGTACTTGAATGCAAACGGCACGTACGGCGCGATCGGCAGCGTGCTCGACGTCGGCTGGGTGGCCGGCTACCTGATGATCGCCCTCGCGGCCCTGTGGCCGGCGGGCGCCCGGCGGGAAATCACCGAAGGCGATGCGATCGACGTCTGGCAGCTGGCGCTGCCCTGGGTGGCGATTGGAGGCGTCGGCCTGACCGCCATCGGGATGGCTCTGACGGGTAACGCGATCGGACCGGTGCGGACCTTCCTCCTCGGAGCGATCGCGATCCTTGTGATGGTGACCCAAGTCTATGCGCACAACGAGTCGAGGTCGTTGCTGATCAAGACGCAGCAGTACGCCGCGACCCTTAACGAGATCATCCTGTATGCCCCACTCGGCGTCGTCCGGATCGGTCTGGACATGACGATCATTCAGGCCAACCCTCGACTCGCCGACCTGCTGCGCAGGCCGGAGGAAAAGATCGTCGGAACGCCGCTCGCCTCGCACTTCCCGGCCGCGGAGGCAGTCCGCGCGGCAGAGCAGTTCGGCGCGCTCTCGAGCGGCTCGGCAACCGCGACCGAGTCTGAAACCGAGGCCGTGCGGAGCGACGGTACGAGCATCTGGCTGCACTGGAGCACGACCGCGGTCCACCGGCCCGACGGACAAGTCGATTACTTCATCGCGATGTTCGACGACACGACCGCCCGGCACCAGGCCGAGGTCTCGGCGGTGGCGAACATCAGCGTGCTCGAGCGACTGAACCGACTCAAGAGTGAGTTCCTGACCATGGTGAGCCACGAGATCCGGACCGCGCTGGTCGGAATCCAGGGTTTCAGCGAGCTGCTGCGGGACACCGAGGACCTGGACCTGCCGATGATCAAGGGTTTCGCTGGGGACATCTACAACGACGCGCACCACCTTGACGAGATGCTGGATCGGATGCTTGACGTGGATCGGATCGAGGCGAGCAAGGTCGAGGTTCACCTGGTTTCGGTGGACCTGGGATTGACGCTCTACGATGCGATCGCCCACGCGGACGCGTCAGGCTCCAGACACACCATCACGACCGACATTGACATAGACCTTCCCGCGGTCGCGGGCGACGCGGCCCGGCTGGCCCAGGTGATCGAGATCCTCTTCAGCAACGCGTTCAAATACTCGCCCGCCGGCAGCGACGTCACCGTGTCGGCCCACCGACAGCCTGGCCAGGTCGTCATTGGCGTTAGGGACCGCGGCGTGGGCGTGCCGCCCGACTTCGATGAGAAATTGTTCGCGCGCTATCAGTGGAGCGCCAACAACCCGACGACCAAGGTCATGGGCACCGGGCTCGGACTCCCGCTGGCCAGGCAGATCGTCGAGATGCACGGCGGGAGGATCTGGTTCGAAAGCACAGCCGGCGCCGGATCGGAATTCCACTTCTCAGTGCCGGTGCAGTTCGCCCAGTCCGGGCGACACGAGCTGCAGGCAGACAAGCCGGAGCTGGCGCTGGTGGGCTAAGCGTCGGCCGCCGGGTCGGCTGTGATTATCAGCTTGCGGGTGCACGTGGCAGCGTCAGCCGCCATTCGCGTGGCGTCTGACTTGAGCAGCACGCCGACAAGCTTTCCGTCCGACGTCGTGATCGGGGCGCTGTCCAATGAGTGCTCGACCAGGTAGTCGGCCATCTCCTTCATCGAAACGTATGGTCGAAATGTGCTAGGCCCCGGACGCATCGCCTGCTCGACGGGCAGCTCGGGATCCATCTCGAGCTGCTTCGACCTCAGCAGCCCGAGCACGATTTGCTCCGCGTCGATCACCACCGCGACCTCCAGGCCAGATTGCATTGCTCGATCGCGGACATCGCCCAGGCGATCGTTAAGGCCGCAGACGGTCGCATCTTTGCGTGATGCCTCGCCCGCGCGCGGGCATTTGGAGTTGTCGCCGTCCGTTGGTAGGCCGGCCGCAAGCCAGTCGAGCTTGCCCGCCTTGTACTCATGGACTTCGTGGAATCCGAGACTCTCGAGCCGCGCCGCGGCCCTGGGCGCCATGTCTCAAGCGGCGTCCCAGCAATAGACGATCACCGGCCGGTTGCGATCAATCTGGTCCGCCTCCTTGGCGAGCTGGCGCAGCGGATGGCTGACGGCCCCCGGAAGGTGATCCTCCGCATACTCCTTCGCCGGCAGTACCTCGACGAGCTGCGCGCCACGCTTGACCATGTCCTGGACGGTCTCGCGATCGATCAATTTGGACACGCGGCAAATCCTACGGGCGGACGTCGTAGAACTTCGCGATGTCCGCGGGCAGGGTGAGCAGAGGATCGAGCTGGGGCACCTGGCCGCCCGCCTGCAGCGCTCGGACCAGAAGGCCAGAGCAGATCTCGTGACCACGCCGGGCGACCCGCACCGGCCAACCAAAGAGCAGGTACAGGCTCGCCCCGAACATGTCGAGGAATCCGAAACCCTGGCCGACCTGCGCTTTGGCGTAAGCGACCGCGCGTGACCTGCCTTCGGCAGAGAACTCAGGGCCCAGGCGCACCAGGTGGTACTCGTCGGCTCGATACTTGGAGATCGGGTTCTGCCGGACGCCTGTAATCTCCGCCTCGACGAGCTCTCCGTCGGTC
>Ga0210394_10002077_pt1 | contig 28742 bp, 28 predicted proteins | sample IncBWC12MmetaG_FD_160121 | JGI IMG/M metagenome (GOLD analysis project Ga0210394, IMG submission 160121) | Forest soil microbial communities from Barre Woods Harvard Forest LTER site, Petersham, Massachusetts, United States - Inc-BW-C-12-M | ecosystem: Environmental > Terrestrial > Soil >...
ATTGTCCGCGTCCCAGTTCGAGAAGGCCACCGACGAAAGTAGCGCGATCCCATTCAGATAAATCTGGTGCCGCTCTTGAATCACTCCTGCCAATTCCGCGGAACGTGTCGTGCCATAACTTTCACCAATCAGAAATTTCGGCGAAGCCCAGCGCTCCGTGCGCGTAATGTACTGGTAAATGAAATCGGCAAACCAGTTGGCGTCTTCGATGATCCCATGGAATTGCGCCGGCGCTTCACCCGGAGCGGGACGGCTGAATCCGGTAGAAATCGCGTCGATGAAGACAAGGTCGGTAGCGTCGAGAAAAGAATCCTCGTTGTCCACCACGCTATACGGTGCCGGCATTCCGTGGCCATCGGCAGTTAAGACCACGCGCTTCGGCCCCATACCCATGTGCGTGAAAAGGGAAGCCGAGCCCGGCCCGCCGTTGTAAACGAAACTCACTGGACGCTTCGCTGAATCCGCAACTCCATCCTTTGTGTAAGCAACATAAAACATCGTCGCTTTCACTGTGCCGTCATCCGCTTTAATGTTGTATGTCGCGGCCGTCGCGGTGTAGTTGATCGTTTGCCCGCCGATGCGTGCGGAGTGGTGCGTAACCGATGATTTCTCTTCAGGGACGGCAGGGCGCGGCGCTTGTTTACCCTGAGCGCCTTCGCCTTGCGCCGACGCTTCCGCCGGAGGGCGGGTCCGTTGTTGCTGTTGCGGTGGCTGTTGGCCTGCGGGGACAGTCGGCTGCTGAGCCGACGCCGTGCCAATGCCAAATGACAAAACAATTCCTGCGAGGACGCACCAATCTCTCCGCATTTCGCAATTCTCCTTTTTTCTACAAATCGTTATTCGGGCAATCAGGGGTGTAACGACATTTCGGGAGAATCCCTCCACTCGCCCGAAACATGATGTAGGACGCGCGAAGCACCATTCCAGTTTCATTCAGGAAGAATAGGACGCGCCGCAATTCTGTGGGAAGGAAGTCTGATCGGGGTAAAACGAGATGAGCACGCGAGAATTTGGCGCGCAATCAGTGAAGCACCGCGCCCAGTGTTTTGATCAAAAGCGGTTCCTGTTCGGGGAACACGGTCCTCAAATCAAGAATCAAGCGGTCGTTCTCCACGCGCGCAATCACCGATATGCCCGCCGGTGCCCGGCGAAGCCGCTGCTCGAGCTGCGCCGCCGAATAACGGGCACTAGCGATGCGAATGATCTTCGTCTGCAGCAACTGCGTCGGCGTTGAGCCGCCGCCCGCGAGCGAAGTGCCATCCACAATCTCCATCTCTACTTCGTCGAGCGGAAGCTCGGGACGAAGTTCTCGCAGAAAATTCTCGGAGCGCCTCTTGAGCTCTGCCACACTCGTGCGAATCATCCGCAACGCGGGGATTTCGTCCCACGCCGCGCGCAGATATGCGCCGAGAGTCACTTCCAGTGCCGCAGTCGTGAGTTTGTCTACACGCAGCGCACGGAACAGCGGATGCCGCCGCACGCGCGTTAGTAGTTCTTTCTTTCCGGCAATGATGCCCGCCTGCGGCCCACCCAACAGTTTGTCGCCGCTGAACATCACGATGGACACGCCCACATCAATGCTCTGGCGTACGAGAGGCTCAGAGATCCCGCTTGCGGAAAGATCAACAAGACAGCCGGAGCCAAGATCCTCGACAAGCGGAATCCCGGTCCGCTTGGTTAGCGCAGCCAATTCTTCAAGCGCCGGTTTTTCCGCAAACCCGGTAATGCGAAAATTGGAAGGGTGCACCCGCAGCAGCACACGCGTCATTTCATTGATGGCATTTTCGTAGTCAGCGAGCCGCGTTCGGTTTGTAGTGCCGACTTCCCGTAGCACCGCTCCGCTTTCCGCCATGATTTCCGGAATGCGGAAACCGTCGCCTATCTCGATCAACTCGCCGCGCGAAACGATGACCTCGCCGCCCTTTGCCAATGCTGCGAGTACCAGCAGCACGGCTGCAGCACAATTGTTCACTACGATCGCAGACTCTGCGCCAGTAAGCCGTTCGAGCAGGGATGACGAGTGCACGTCGCGCTTGCCGCGCGCCCCTGCTTCCAAATCATATTCAAGATTCGTATATTGAGTCGAGGTCCGCCGGAACTCTTCTACGACCGCCGCAGCAAGTGGAGCCCGGCCCAGATTTGTATGCAGAATTACTCCCGTGGCGTTAATCACGGGCTGGAGCGAATGCGCCAGAATGCGCTCGACAATCGAGCCGATGTGCTCTTCGAGAGACGCCGGATTGGCCGCTAGAAGCGCGAACTCGCCCAGCAGCGCAGAAAGGGCCTGATCCGTAATACGCGCGCGCAACTCAGCGAGGACCGTGCGCGTAACTTCTACAAGAACTGTGCGGTCCACGCGGCTCGCTAGCGCGGCCAGGCGAGGCTGCGCCAGAAGTTCGTCAACCGAGGGAATTTGCCTTAGCAACTCTGCCTGCTCGGCGGAAAGAGGCTGTTTTGCGCGCGCTTCCATGCCCTTATTTCAGCACACCCCCATCCCGCGAGCAATGAGGCTTTCCGCAACCAGTTAGCCGCCGATTCCTCCAAGACACTGGGTAGGAGGTGGGATACACAATGCGTATCGCCACGCGCCGCTCCGGTTGACGGCATGGCCTTCTGCTCCTAGCATGATACTTAGGGGCATTTCCACCCATGGCGACCATCGACGAAGAGCTGGCTCAGCTCGAACGGGACATCCGTCAGCTCAAAATTGAATACGACCAGTACTTCGGCGGCGGCAGAAAGCGCCCGCCGACGGAAATCGAGTGGCGTATTGAATTGGTCGTAAAGAGATATGCCGAGCGCGGCGCCGAGCTGAAATACGGCCAGCGATTCCGCATGAACAACCTCACCCAGACCTACGCCAAGTACAAAGACATTTTCCGCAAGAAGTCACAAAACAAGGAAGAAGGAAAAATTCAGCGCCATTTCGGCGCAGCTGCAAAAGCGATCGAGGCGGAGCGCGCTCATAAAAATCCCGAGAAATCGGCGGAAGCCTCCGCGGCGCCGGCAGAGTCCGTCGCTGCCGCGGCGCAAGGCGCATTCCGCGTAACCTGCTCCGAGCCGGAACGCGAAGGGGAGAAAGTCGATCAGCTCTATCAGGCGTTTCTGCAAGCCAAGCAGCAGGCTGGTGAACAGACCGGAAAGCTCTCTCGCTCGAGTTTTAACGAATTTGTGATGAAAAAAACCAAAGATCTTCAGAAGCAGAAGAATTGCCGGGATGTCGAGTACGTCGTCGAAGTCGTCAACGGCCAGGTGAAGTTAAAAGCCCTCGTCAAAGCCTGAACGAGCCGGATCCACAAGCGACTCTCGATTTTCCGCGGGAATTCTTTCCATCTCTTCGGTTTCCGTCTCAAGCACACCGTTTTCAACAGCTAATTTCGGCACGCACGGCCTTTCCACTTTCCGAATCTCTGCTGGGCGCTTAAACTATTATGCTCTTCTTTCTCGGGAGGAATGCATGGCGGTGGAACGCGCGCTCATCAGCGTGTTTGATAAAACAGGAATCGTGGAGTTTGCAAAGCGGCTCGCCGCTCTGCACATCGAAATTCTTTCGACTGGCGGTACGTCAAAGCTGCTGCGCGAAGCCGGTGTCGCCGTCCGCGACGTTGCCGACTTCACTGGTTGGCCAGAGATGCTAGGCGGCCGTGTAAAGACGCTCCATCCCAAGGTTCATGGCGGACTTTTGTACCGCCGCAATCACCCCGAGGATCAGAAGCAAGCCGCGGAGCACGGCATCGCACCCATCGACCTCGTCGTTGTGAACCTTTATCCATTCGAAGCCACAGCTGCAAAGCAGGGCCTGACTGCCGAAGAGCTCATCGAGAATATCGACATCGGCGGGCCCACGATGCTGCGCTCCGCCGCAAAAAATCTCGAAAGCGTCACGGTTGTCACCGATCCCGCCGATTATGATCGTGTAGCGCAAGAACTGGAAACAGCGCGCGAGACTTCGCTGGCCACGCGGCTCGCGCTGGCCCGGAAAGTCTTTGCCACCACCTCCCGCTACGACGGGATGATCACCACGGAACTGGAGCGGCTCCATGCCGAGGCGAGCCACGTGGCGCTGGGCGAGAAGCCCGCACTGCCCGAACGGCTGCACGTCGCGTTGCAAATGCAACAACCTCTGCGCTATGGAGAAAACCCTCACCAATCCGCGGCGCTCTATGTTTCGGCCGGGACTGCCCCAAGTGGCCTTGCGGCTGCCAAACAACTCCAGGGAAAAGAACTTTCTTACAACAATTACGTTGACCTGGAAGCGGCACGAAGCCTCGCGGCGGAATTCAGCCAGCCCGCCGCCATCATTGTTAAGCACAACACTCCCTGTGGAACGGCTCAGAGCGAAACTCTACTCGACGCCTACTTGAAATCGCTCGCGACCGACCCGGTTTCCGCATTCGGAGGCGTTCTGGCTTTCAACCGCGCAATCGATGCTGCTACCGCGAACGAAGTCGCGAAACTTTTCGTCGAATGCATCGCCGCGCCGGGATTTGACGAAAAAGCCAAGACGATTTTCGCGGCCAAGAAGAATTTGCGATTGCTGGAGTTGCCGCCAGACGGACTCGATCCCGAGCGCGAACTGCAGCTCAAGCGCATCCTTGGCGGAATGCTGGTCCAGCAGTCCGACCTGGGCGAAATCATCGAAGATCAGCTAAAAATTGTGACGAAACGAGCCCCCACAGCCGCAGAAATGCAAACGCTGCGCTTTGCATGGAAAGTTTGCAAGCACGTCAAATCCAACGCCATCGTCTTTGCGAAGGACGGAGCAACACTCGGCGTCGGCGCCGGCCAGATGAGCCGCGTCGACTCTGTAAAAATCGCAGTAATGAAGGCGCAATCGTCGCTCACTGGAAGCGTAGTCGCGTCGGACGCCTTTTTCCCGTTCCCAGATGGTGTTGAAGAAGCCGCCAAAGCAGGCGCGGTCGCCGTGATTCAGCCGGGAGGCTCGGTCCGCGATAACGAGGTCATTGCCGCCGCCGACCGCCTTGGCATGGCGATGGTCTTCACCGGCATGCGGCATTTCCTGCACTAAAACGCAGTTGGCCTATTTCGCGCAGCGATGCATTCAAAGATTCCATTTCAACTCTTTTGAAATTTCTTGCATCCTAGTATTGGGCGCATACGGGCCTTGGAAACGGCTGACGTTTGGCTTTTGACCGCGTTCCAGCTGCATGGGATACTTTTTGTTTCTGGGGCTACGATGAACCTAAGAAGAATCACTCTCGCTGCGCTATTCACCTGCCATTTCGGCGTGGTGGCCGCCGCTCAGACTTCTCCGGACCCACAAGTCCAGAAGAATGCCCAGCCACAGTCCAAGCCTGGCACCGAAGCAGCCGAACAGCAGGTCGCTCCGTCTCCTCGTGCCGATGCTTATTACAATTACGCGATAGGCCATCTCTTCGAGCAGAAATATGAGACGACCAATCAAGCGGAATATGCCACGCAGGCGATCGATGCCTACAAAAAGGCTTACGCGCTTGATCCAAAATCACCCGTTATCGGGGAACGGCTTGCCGAAATGTACTGGAAGGCCCAGCGTATCCACGAAGCAGTAACGGAAGCCCAAGAACTACTCAAGCGCGATCCGAACGACCTGCAAACTCGGCGTCTTCTAGGCCGCATTTATCTGCGAAGCCTGGGCGATCTAAGCTCGAGCGCGCAATCGGAAATGGCGGAACGTGCCATCGAGCAATACAAGGAAGTCTACCGGCTGGATCCCACGGATTCGGAATCCGCGCTGTGGCTGGCCAGGCTATACCGCTTGCGCAATGAGCACGAAAAGGCCGAAGAAGTTCTCCGCAGCCTCCTGAAACAAGACCCCGAGAACGAGCCTGCTATTGAGCTACTCACACAGCTTCTCCTAGATGAAGGCAAATCCGCGGACGCCGTTTTGTTGCTGGAAAGCATCACCAGTCGCACGCCGTCCCCTGCGTTGCTCGATCTTCTTGGCGACGCCTACACGCAGACCCACGATCTTGCGAAAGCGGAAGCCGCCTACCGCAAGGCTATGGACCTGGATCCCTCCGAGTTGAGCCACGTGCGCGGCTTGGGCCAAACACTGCTTGCTGAAGAGAAATTCGCGGACGCGCTCGCTGTTTACCAGAAGCTCTCCGATTTGATGCCCGACGATTCCGACGTATATCTGCGTTTGGCCCAGATATATCGTGAACTGCACCAGCTCGATCACGCGGAAGAGAATCTTCTAAAAGCCCGGCAGTACGCGCCCGGCAGCCTCGAGGTTATGTACAACGAGGCCATGCTTTACGAAGCGCAGGGCCGCTACGAAGACGCCATCCGCGTCCTGTCTGACGCGGTCAGCGGTCTGAAATCGCAATCGCCCGTCCTGCCTTCGCGGCGGCGTTCGCTGGCTATTTTGTATCAGCAGCTGGGCCAACTCTATCGCGACACGCAGAATTTTCAGGCTGCGATTTATACCTTTGAAGAGCTAGGACGCCTCGGCGAAGAAGAAGACCGCCGTTCCCGCATGCTCATCATGGATACCTACCGCGCGGCCAAGGATTTGCCAAAAGCCCTCCAGGCCGGCAAGGACGCGCTGGCGAAATATCCCAGCGATCCCGGGCTTCGCACTTCCGACGCGCTCTTGCTGGGAGAGAATGGCCAGACGGACGAGGCCGTGAAAATTCTTCGTTCGCAACTCACCAAGACCGAAGCGGACCGCGACATTTATCTGAATATTGCGCAGGTCTATGAGCGCGGCCGCCGCTACAAGGAAGCCGAAGAAGCCGCCCGAACCGCGGAAGCGATCCCCGGTGATCCGCATGACAACGAGATGGTGTGGTTTCTGCTCGGAGCGATCTACGAACGACAAAAGTTTTACGACCGCGCCGAAGTTGAGTTCAAGAAGGCGTTGGACGCAAATCCCCGAAACGGACCAGTGCTCAACTATTACGGCTACATGCTTGGCGATCTCGGTATCCGGCTCGATGAAGCGGAAGCGCTCGTGCAGCGGGCGTTGAAGGAAGAGCCGCTTAGCGGCGCTTATCTCGATAGCCTCGGCTGGATTTATTACCGTGAAAACAAACTCGCGGAGGCCGAAGCGACGCTGCGTAAAGCCGTCCAACGCGATAGCCACGATGCCACCATTCGCTCTCACCTGGCCGACGTATACGCCAAGTCCGGCCGCACCGACCTCGCGGCGATCGAATGGGAGAAGTCGCTGGCCGAATGGCACCGCTCGCTCCCGGCGGATGTGGAGACCGAAAAAATAGCTGAAATCGAAAAGAAACTTTCTCAGGTTAAGCACCGCGTGGCGCAAAAATCCTCGCCGCAAGACGCGAAACCGCAATAGCCCGCATGCGCGAGGTCCGCATTCCCGCGTTTGCCAAAATCAATCTGCGCCTGGATATTGTTGGAAAACGCGCCGATGGGTACCACGAACTCCGCACCATTTTTCAAAGCGTTTCGCTTCACGACGACCTGCGCCTGCGAGCGTCGAAACAGCCCGGAATCTCGCTCTCTATTCAGGGCAATGCCGTTCTCTCCCAAGAGCCCATTCAGAAAAATCTCGTCTACCGCGCCGTCGATGCCCTCCGCCGCGAATTGAAAATTCGCACCGGTGTGGAAATCGAGCTAAGGAAAACTATTCCTGCCGGCCGCGGCATGGGCGGCGGTTCCAGCGATGCCGCAGCCGCTCTGCTTGGCTATCTGTGCCTGACCGGGCGCAAGCTGCCGTTGCCACGGCTCCTCGAAATTGCCTCCTCGCTCGGCGCCGACGTCCCCTTTTTCCTTTTTGGTGGCCGCGCACTGGGCATAAGCCGGGGGGACGAGATCTATCCCCTCCCCGACATTCCGAAGCTGTCCGTGCTGATCGTTTCCCCGCGCGGCATTCATGTTCCCACTCCAGACGCCTATAAATGGCTAAAAGCCCGACCGCTGACATTGACAAAAAGAGCCGCAGACCCTAAACTTTGGAAGTTCTGTGCTCTGTGCTGGAGCACGCAGGGAAACGGCCTTTCCAACGATTTTGAGCGGCCTGTTTTCGGGCGTCACCCCCGTCTTGATCAAATCAAACGGGCTTTGCTTCAAAGAGGAGCTGCAGAAGCCTCGTTGGCGGGTAGCGGTTCGGCGGTGTTTGGAGTTTTCCCGAGCCCAACGATGGCGCGCCGAGCCGCTGTTTGGTTTCCGGACGATCAGACCTTTGTTTGCGAGACTCTCTCGCGCGACAGGTACGTTCGTAAAATGCAGGGCACTCGTTGAAGTAGATTTGTGTCCTCTGTTTGCCTCGGTTGAACCGCAGCGTCTCCAAAGAAGCAAGTAGTTACCCATGGAAATGAATTCGGGCGAAGAAGTGTGCAAGCCCAGGCATAAAGCTGACGGAGCACGAGTTTCGTGAACGACGACCGATTCAAAATATTCTCGGGGACCGCGAATCTTCCGCTGGCGGAGAGCATCTGCCGCCATTTGGAAGTGCCGCTGGGCAAAGCCAAGCTCGGCCGCTTCAGCGACGGCGAGATTTATTTTCAGATTCTCGAAAACGTGCGCGGCGCCGATGTTTTTGTCGTTCAGCCTTGCTGCTATCCCGTGGACAATCATTTGTTCGAGCTGCTCCTGATGATCGATGCGTTCAAGCGCGCATCCGCCTGGCGTATCACCGCCGTGCTGCCGTATTACTGCTATGCGCGCCAGGACCGTAAGGACAAGCCTCGAGTTCCGATATCAGCCAAGCTCGTCGCCGACCTGCTGGAAACGGCCGGTGCAAGCCGCGCATTGACGCTCGATCTGCACGCGCCGCAAATTCAGGGCTACTTTGACGTTCCAGTCGATCACTTGTACGGATCTCCCGTTCTGGTCGAACATTTTCGCCATTTGCAACTCCCGAATCTCACGGTGGTTTCGCCAGATGCAGGAGGCGTGGAACGCGCCCGCTTCTTTGCAAAAAAACTCGATGCGCCTCTGGCCATCGTGGATAAACGCCGCGTCGACGTTGACGTCAGCGAAGTGATGAACCTCATCGGAGACGTCCGCGGCCGCAGCACGCTGATCGTCGACGACATCATCGACACCGCAGGCACGCTGGTGAAAACCGCCGAAGCGCTAATCCGAGAAGGTTCAACACAAGTTTACGCAGCATGTACGCATGCCGTTCTGTCCGGCCCGGCCATCGAGCGTATCGGGAACTCGCAAATCAAAGAGGTAGTTGCGACAGATTCCGTCCCGCTAGGCGAAGCCGCCAAAGGTATGGGCAAGATAAAGGTTTTGAGCGTCGCGGACCTGCTAGCCCGCGGCATTCGTTCGATTCACGAAGAAACATCGATCAGCGAGCTGTTCATTTAGTAGCACAGACACTCTTGTCTGTGCTCTTGATGTAGTTAAAGTTTTGGAGAATTTCACGGAAGGAATGAAAGTATGGCTCAACCACAAATTATCGTAGAAGGGGCGCCCCGCTCCGATCGGGGCAAAAACGAGGCTCGCCGCCTCCGCCTGACTGGCAAGGTTCCCGCCGTTCTGTACGGCGGCAAAGGCGATGCCATCGCACTGGCATTGAACACCAAACAAATCGGCGCGATTCTCCGCTCCGAAAGCGGCCACAACACCCTCTTCCAAGTGGACTTGGCAGGCAAACACGAGCCGGCCATCTTGAAAGATTGGCAAGTGGACCCGGTAAGCGGAAATCTCCTACACGTTGACCTCGTGCGCGTTGCCATGGACGTTCGCATGCGCGTAAAGGTTCCCGTGCACACCTTTGGCGAACCCGCCGGTGTGAAGCAGCAAGGCGGCGTCTTCGAAGTCGTCACACGCGAAGTGGAAATCGAATGCTTGCCCGCCGAGATTCCGACCGAGTTCAAGGTGGACGTCACCGGCTTGATGCTGGGCAATCAGCTCCGTGCTAAAGAGCTGCCGATTGACACTGCCAAGATGAAGCTCATTACTGATCCGGAACGCGTCCTGGCGCATGTCGTAGCTCTCAAGGTTGAAGAAGAGAAGCCCGTCGAAGCCGTTGCCGCGGATGCTGCTGCGCCCGCCGAGCCCGAAGTCATCAAGAAGGGTAAGAAAGAAGTCGAGGGCGAAGAGGGCGCCGAAGGCGACGCCAAGGCCGAGAAGAGCGACAAGGGCGAAAAGAAGAAGTAGTACGGCAATTTGTAAATCGCGGCGGCTGGCGTCAAACCAGTTGCCGAACAGAGGCCTATGCGGCTCATCGTCGGACTTGGGAATCCTGATCCGGAGTACCAATGGACGCCGCATAACCTCGGATTTCTGGCCATCGATGAACTTGCGAATCGCGGTTCGATTCGCGTCGAGAGGCCAGAAGGCAAGGCCCTCGTAGGCAAGGGAAGGCTAGCCGGGGAAGATGTAGTGCTGGCGAAGCCGCAGACGTACATGAATCTCAGCGGTATGTCAGTTCGAGAGCTGCTGCAAAAGTACGAGCTGGGTCCCGCGGACTTGCTGGCGATGTGGGATGAAGTGCAGTTGCCGTTTGGAACGATTCGCATCGACCGCAAGGGCAGCGGCGGCAGCCACAACGGCGCGAATTCGGTGATTAGCTCGGTGGGAACTCAGGAGTTCTCGCGCATCCGATTAGGATGCGGGCCGGATCATCCGCTGAGCAGCCGTAAAGAATTCGTGCTGCGGCCGATGAAAAAGGCGGAGCTGGAGGAAGCCGGCGAGATGATTGGCAAAGCCGGCGATGCCGTGGAAATGATTCTCGCGAAGGGAATCGAGCCGGCCATGAATATTTTCAACCGGCGAAAGCCGGAAGCGGAAGATCCGGAAACAGACTGAACGGTTTTTCCGGGTTTGCACGCGAATGGATTTTGAAGTGCCGCCGATAACCTCGGCGCAAAGAGGAAAGAGGTCATCATGCAAGAGCGTCTGTACGATCTGATTTTCATCGCCCGCCCGGCAACGCCGGAAGACGAAATCAAGAAGGTGATTACCGGCATCGAGACCACTTGCGCGGAAAAAGGCGCGAAGATCGAGAAGACCGAGTTCTGGGGCACGCGCAAGCTCGCTTATCGCGTGGCCAAGCATCGCGAAGGAATCTACGTCTATCTGCAGATCCGCACCAATCACGAAGAGCTGATTGCCGAGCTCGAGCGGCGCCTCCGCGTTCAGGACGTGGTCATCAAGTATCTGACCGTGCGCCTCGACGAAGATTTGAAGCGCCAGAAGAAGCTCGGCGGCAAGCGCGAACAGCGCGCAGCACGGCGTCCACGCCGCGCCACAGCTGCTCCTGCTTCGGCTCCAGCACATGCACCAGCTCCAACGCCGGAACAAACCCCGGCAGCAAGCTAAGCTTTCATCTTTCGAGTTTCGTATTTCGATTTTCGTTTTTTGGTTTCTAGAGAGAAAGGCAGGACGGTATGGCAGACGAACCGAAACAAGCACAGTCTCACAGTGGACCGCCGCGTCGCGAAGGCGGTGGTGGCCATGGTGGACCCGGCGGCGGGCATGGTGGCCCGCGCCGCGAAGGCGGACCAGGTGGTGGTGGTCCGGGCGGGCCCGGCGGCCGGCCGCGCGGCAAGCGCCAGTATTTCCGCAAGAAGAAAGTCTGCAAGTTTTGCGTCGAAAAGATGGATTTCGTCGACTACAAGCGCGCCGACATTCTTTCGCAATTCGTTCAGGAGCGCGGCAAGATTCTGCCCCGCCGTATGACGGGAGTTTGCTCGCGTCACCAGCGCTGGCTCGGCGTCGCTATCAAGCGCGCGCGCAACATCGCCTTGCTGCCGTTCGCAGGCAGCGCCGCAGGCACACAAGCCCCGCGTCAAGTCGTTCCGCAGGCCGCTCACGGAGCGCCTGCTACACCCGCAGCTACGCCAGCAGCCGCACCAGTCGCCGCTGCGCCAGTCGCTGCACCCGAGGCCCCGAAGGCGTAACGCCTGCTCGGGTGAAGGTAAATAGGAGCATAGAGAGACAACATGCAAATCATTCTTCAAGAAGATATCGAAAAGCTCGGCCACCGCGGCGACGTGGTCACGGTCAAGCCCGGCTATGCCCGCAATTTCCTTTTGCCGCGCAAGCTGGCCATTGAAGCCAACGCCGGCAATCTAAACGCGATCGAGCGTATCCGTACCTCGCTCGCGAAAAAGACGGCCACCGAGCTGGAAGCCGCCAACAAACAAGCGGAGCTCCTCAACGGGGTGGCGTTAAAGTTCACGCGCAAGACTGGCGAGAACGATCAGATGTTCGGCTCCGTCACCACCGCCGACATTGCCGAAGCCCTGGTGGCGCAAAAATTCAAGATCGACAAGCGCCAAGTCCATGTAGCCGAGCCGATTAAAGCTCTCGGCGAATATCCAGTGACGATCAAAGTGTTTCGCGACGTAACAGCTCAAGTAGTCGTCCACGTCACGAAAGAAGAATAATCTCAATCTTTTCTTTGACCTGTAAGGGTGGGGCTTGCCCCACCCTCTTTTTTTGGCAACGCCAAGGTTGACGTTCCTAAGATCAATCCCCAAAATTGGTGCACACCGGGAGCGTGCGTCTTGAAGATTATCCTGACGGCGACCGAGCCAGCCCTCTTGGAAGCGTGGGAAAAATTCTGCGGCAGCCTCGATTGCGTTGCCGTGCACGAAGGTTCTATTCTCAATGCCCACTGCGACGCCGTGGTTAGCCCTGCAAACAGTTTTGGGTTTATGGACGGTGGAATTGACGCACGATACTCCGACTACTTTGGATGGCACGTCCAAGACCGTGTTCGGAAGCTCATTTTGGAATACCACCATGGAGAGCTCTTGGTTGGCTCAGCAGATGTTGTCGAAACGGACCATGCCGGAATTCCTTACCTGATAGCCGCGCCGACAATGCGTGTTCCAATGGTGTTGGGCCAAGAAACCGTGAACCCCTACCTAGCGGCCCGCGCCACGTTGCTTCTCGCGCTTCGGGGTACTTTCAAAATAGGTCGTGATGCCGGAAAGAAAATCTCCGATCATATCCAGACCATTGCGTTCCCAGGATTGGGAACGGGTGTAGGCCGTGTCCCGTTCGCAGTCTGTGCTCGGCAAGTAAGAGCCGCGATCGATGAAATTCTTGCAGGCCAACCCAATTTTCCAAGAACGTGGGCAGAAGCGAGCGAGCGCCACCAATTGCTGTATACAGATACGCCGAGGCGTCTTCAATACTGATCGATCGGTTCGCTCGAATGCCGCACTCCGTGTTTTCCAAAAAAGTTTTGCACCGATTTCCGAAACGATGCACAGTACTCCCGTTGACGCGTCCATCTGTTCCGCGCACAATGCGTCACCAGCTTGAACGCAATTAAATTTAATTTGAATCACAACGCTTTTCACTTGCGGCAAAAAACTCCGCCCTTGCCCTCTCACGGAGAAAATGGTACAAAAGCGAAGAAAAGGCGAAGTACAAGTGATTGAAAATGCCCGTTGATACGACATTAGAAAAGCCTTTACCGAACAATCTGGACGCCGAACGCTCCGTCCTCGGCGCCATCTTGCTCGATAACAACGCCCTGAACACCGCGATCGAGAGTCTCCGCGCCGAAGATTTCTTTCTCGATCAGCATCGCCGCGTCTTCACCCAGATGATCGCCCTCGGCGAAGCCCAGCAAGCCATCGACCTCATCACCCTGACGGAAGAACTCCACCGCCGCGGCGATTTGGAAGCCTCCGGTGGCGCGCCGTACCTCGCGTCGCTTGCCGACGGCATGCCCAAAGTCTCCAACGTCGAGCATTACGCCCGCATCGTCAAAGAGAAAGCGATGCTGCGCAACCTCATTCACACCACGCACAACATCCAGCAGCGCGCGTTTGAAGGCGAAGACGGCGCCGACATGATCCTCGACAACGCCGAATCCTCCATCTTCCTGCTTGCCGAAGACCGCGTGAAAGCCGGCTTGATTCCCGTCAAGGACATCGTCCGAGACAATTTTGAGCGCCTCGAGAAAATTTTCAAGGAAGGCAAGAGCATCACCGGCATCCCCACGGGCTACGTCGAGCTGGATAAGCTGACGTCCGGTCTGCAGCCTTCCGAGCTGCTCATCCTCGCCGCTCGCCCTTCACAGGGAAAAACCGCGCTGGCCTTGAACCTCGCGGAGAACATTTCCATTCGCGCCGGCCAGCCGGTCGCCTTTTTCAGCCTCGAAATGTCCAAGGAGTCGCTCCTGCAGCGTCTGGTAGCTTCCGTCGCCCAGATCGACGCGCACAAGTTCCGCACCGGCCACCTCAGCCGCACCGATTGGACCGGCATGACCGACGCGCTCGGCACAATCTCGAACGCGCCTCTGTGGGTCGATGACGCGGGCTCCATCAGCGTCCTAGAAATCGGCGCCAAAGCCCGCCGCCTCAAGCGCGACAAAGGCCTCTCGCTCCTGATCGTCGATTATCTGCAGCTGATCACCGCGCGCGGCCGCTTCGGCAATCGCCAGGAAGAAGTCGCCAGCATCTCTCGTGGCCTCAAAGGCCTCGCGAAAGAACTTCAAATTCCCGTCCTCGTCCTCAGCCAGCTCACCCGCGCCCCCGAGCGCGACGAACGCGGGCCCCAGCTCTCCGACCTCCGCGAATCCGGCGCCATCGAACAGGACGCCGACGTCGTCATGTTCATCTATCGCCCGCACTTCTTCAAAGCCGGCGCCAGCCCCGAAGAACGCGAAGAAACCGAGCTCCGCATCGCCAAGCAACGCAACGGCCCCACCGACAACGTAAAATTCGTCTTCCGCAGCCGCCTCACGCGTTTCGAGGAAGCCGCCCCCGACGCCTTCTCCCAATTCTCCCCCGGCGATATGTAGGTCGAGGATAAGCTCGATGAACCAACCATTGCCTGAATCCTGCTATGTCATCCTCCATATCGCGCCCGGTCATGGCTCCATCGATGCGCAAGATCGTTTGATTGTACAAATTGACAGAGAACGATTTGATCTTGGGGACGACGTTTGGATTGAGAGACTCGATGAACAACTCGCAAAGAACATTCAGCAGGCCTGCGAGCCACCTCACTTCAACATACAGGGTCGCCCGTGGGACCGCCACCTATATGCGTTTATGCGCAGAGTACCGAAGATTGAAAAGTCTACCCACGAGGGAATGAACGAGCTTTTCACAACCGTGGCGTTGTCTAGGTTAATTAACCCAACGAGCGCCGGCGAACGATATTGCGGAAAAATCTTCCACTACGGTTTGAAAGACTCGGCGATTCAGGCGATTCAGTTTCATGGAATAAGTCCAGATGTTTTTCTCGGCAAGAACCCACGAGACTGGCTCTCCGTTCAAGATGGCGAAGCTCTTCGCAAGCTTATGCCCTGGGCCTCTCAGAAGCCAATGCACAGTCGCATCCACCGTGCCTACTGGTATCACGAGTATGCGATGCGATCCTATTATCTGGACGCTCGGTGGACACTCGTAGTATCAGGTCTAGAAGCCCTGGTGAATGTGGAGGGCCACGACGTTGGCCAACAATTTCGCGCTCGCGTCAAGCAGATTGCGGATGAGTTCCAGATCAAGATTGCAAGTAGCGAGCTAAGTAAAGCTTGGAAGCTAAGATCAAACCTAGTTCACGGGCAGAGATTTCTGTTCGGCTTAGAAAAAGTGTTGCCAAAAGACGAGCAAAGCGAACTCTACAACAAGCTGGAATTGATTCTCCGCAAGACTGTCCGATACTGTCTCGAAAATGAGAATTTCGCTAACTATTTTCGAGATGAAAAGACGGTGAAACGCCGATGGAAAGTATAGGGGCCGGGTGCCGCACTCTTGCGTTCTTTGCAAGGGTGCGGTTTTTGGCTCTTCTTCTTAATTGGTAAGGTGGCTAGCCCGACCTGCGGAAACTCCCGTAGCGGCGGCCTTCAGGCCGCTTTTTTTGGCTCACACATTTAGTTGTCTACTCGATCCGGTAACCCAGCACTCTCCGTGGACTCTGTGCCCTCCGTGATCTCTGTGTAAAAATCCCCACGCTACGTTACCCGATGCCCTACCGGAGCGGCCCAGTCCTCATCCAGATCTGTTGGACGCCACAGCGAGCTTAAATCGTTTAGAATCAGCGTTTACGCAAGCGCCTCGCAAGTGTTGATTCTAAATCACTTACAGGCGCTGTAAGTCCTTTATCAGCAATGTTTACAGGAAAACTGGGGTGGCTTTCGACAAGTCATTCTCATTGTCCCGCAGGTCTCGCAATTGCATACCAAGGTGTTGTCATTCTCGCGGCATCCAAAGTGGCTGCCGGTTAGCGATGGCGCGATAGCGTAAACTAAATTTTTCGGAAGGGTCATGGCAGGCACAAAGAAGAGTCCCCACAAAGTAGCGAGACGCCCGATCTGGGCGGAAGTTTCCCTCGGCGCGTTGACGGAAAATTTCCGCGCCATCCGCAAGTTCGTGAATCCGCCGGAAGAGAAGCGCAAAACGCCGCGAAAGATACTGTGCATCGTCAAAGGAAACGGCTACGGCCACGGCGGCCCGCAGGTAGCGAAAGCTCTCGAGAAAGCTGGTTCGGACTGGTTTGGCGTAACGTGCACGGAAGAAGGCATCGCCGTTCGCGAAGCCGGTGTACGCAAGCCGATTCTCGTGCTGACAAGTTTCTGGCCCGGCGAAGAGTCGCGTTTAATCGAGCACGATCTAACAGCAGTCATCCATCGCTGCGAGCAACTCAAACAACTCGATCGTGCCGCAAGGAGTGGCCGGCCTTTAGGCCGGTCTCGGTCATCAGCCGGCAAACGCGTTTCATTCCACTTGAAGATGGACACCGGCATGAATCGCCTGGGCATCGCGCCCGGCGACATCGAATGTTTCGCGAAACAGCTCGCGAAGTGCGAGCACCTGGAACTCGGCGGAGTCTTCACGCATTTTGCCTCCTCCGAAGTGCTAACCAACTCCCGCGTAGGGGAACAAACGCGCCAACAAGAAGATCGCTTCTACGCGGCGCTCGATCGTCTACTTGCGCTGGGAATTGATCCCGGCATCGTACACCTCGCCAACAGCGCCGCCATCGTGACCCGTCCCGAAACTTGGGCCGACATGGTCCGCCCCGGAGCGATCCTCTACGGCTACCATCCTGGCTACGATCCAGTCGAACAGCGCCCCGAAATCGAAGCGCGCCTGCCGCTGAAACCGGTCATGAGCCTGCGCACGCGCATCATCAATATCCGAAACATTTCCGAAGGCGCGGGCGTCGGCTACAACGAAACCTTTATCGCCAAGCGTCCTTCGCGCATCGCCGTCCTCGCCGCAGGTTATGGCGACGGCATCCATCGTTCGCTCGGAAATCGCGGCAGCGTCTTGGTACGCGGCGTCCTCGCGCCCATCGTAGGAATCGTTTCCATGGACGTCACCATGATCGACGTCACCGATGTCCCGGGAGTTGGGATCGGCGACGTCGCGACCATCTATGGCAGCGACGGCGAACACGTGCGTCCCGCCAACGTCATCGCGCGCAGCATTGGCACCGTGACCTCTGACCTCCTCTGCGCCGTGAGCCAGCGCGTTCCGCGTATCTATTTAAAATAGTGGACAGCTGGAATTGCGCCTTCTCATTGCTAAATTGCATAGCCGCGTGATTCGCCTGCCAACGCGGCTTGAGGTACACTCTAAAGTTTGCGGCCCCATCGTTATTCTTATCCAGTCGGGTCGCGCCTAAAATGAGCCGCATAGCTGCCATTCTCCCTGCCGCAGGTCTCGGCACTCGCATGGGCGCCGACACGCCGAAGCAATTTCTTGAGCTGGATGGAACACCGCTCGTCATTCACAGCGTGCGCCGCATCGCTTCTTGCCCGCTCGTAACTGACATTATTGTTGCCACGCGTGCCGATGTGGTCGAGTCGCTGGAAGAACGCATCCGCGGCGAGCGATTCATGCAGACCGTCCGCGTGGTGCGCGGCGGCGACTCGCGACAGGATTCGGTGGCGCTGGCGCTCAACGAAGTTTCAAATGATACGGAAATCGTCCTGGTACACGATGCCGTGCGTCCGTTCGTCACTCGAGAACAGATCGCGCGTGTGATTGAACAAGCGCGACGCTGCCAGGCCGCAATTCTCGGCATTCCCGCGATGGACACCGTCAAGGAAGTGAAACGCGCCAGCTTGCCAGAGGATGTCGCGCTGATTATCGGGACCATTCCGCGCGAGCGCGTTGTGCTGGCGCAGACGCCGCAAGCGTTCGCAACAAAACTGATCAAGGAAGCATTCGCCCGCGCGCAAGCCGATGGCATCAACGCCTCCGATGAAGCCGGTCTCGTGGAACGCATCGGCCACGACGTTCACGTCGTCCTCGGCTCGGAGCGCAACATCAAAATCACCAAGCCTGCGGACATGGAACTCGCCCGCTTCTATCTCGAACAAGAGCGTCACAAAGCATGAGCGTGCGCTGCGGCATTGGCTACGATCTGCACCGGCTTGCGGAAGAGCGCAAACTAATTGTCGGCGGCATCGAACTTCCTTTTGATAAAGGATCGGTCGGACATTCTGACGGAGATGTATTGGCTCATGCGCTCTGTGACGCGTTGCTCGGTGCCGCGGGTCTGGGAGATATCGGCACTCATTTTCCGGACACGGATCCAAAGTGGAAAGGTGCGAATAGCCTTCGCTTTCTGGAGCACGCGCGAAAACTGCTCGACGAAAAACATTTTGAGATCGAGCATGTCGACGCGGTTGTCATCCTGGAAAAACCGAAGCTCGGTCCGCATTTCCCGAAAATGCGCGAAGCGCTCGCTGGGGCGCTCAGCGTCCCCGCGGACAAAATTCATCTCAAAGCCAAGACCAACGAAGGCGTCGACGCCGTCGGCCGCGGGGAGGCCATTGCCGCTCACGTAGTCGCCACGCTTTCTCAGAAATGATCATGCCGTCGCACTCAATCCATCTCGCCAGCGTGCGCTAGAATTCTCCCGATGCCTCCGCAAGAAACTTCAAACGCTCCGGCGGCTGCCTCGAACACATTCACGGCCCGCGATGTGATCGAAATTCTGCGCGCGCAGAGCTGGCTCTTAGCCGACGCTTCTCTCGCACAATTCGCGTGGTGCGAACGCGCGGCTTCCCTCCTCGGCCCGCAGGTCAACGACCGCCGCTCGCTGACCGATCTCCTGCATCCCGTTTTTCACTACAACGCTCAAGAACTCCTAGCTAAGGTGGAGAGTCACGCCGTGCTCGCGCGCTATGCCGCGCGCGACGTGCTGCGCCATCTCGCGCTTCTCTTGCTCGATGGCGCTCCTCTCACCAGCGAGCGATTTAAAGAAATTGCTACCGCGCTGAAGGACCGGGTGGGCATCGGCAGCCGGGAGATCTTTCATCCCATCCGTCTAGCGCTTACTGGCCGCGCCGGCGAAGGCGAACTCGACCGAGTGATCTTGTTGCTCGACGAGGCTGCGGCCGCATCCTTTCCAGTCACAGTCAAGTCAGCTCGCGAACGCATCGTGGAATTTTGCGCCGCGCTCGATTGAGTAGCGCCGGCGATCCCGTTGTAGGGGCACGGCACGCCGTGCCCGTCTTGCGATTTCTTCCGCTTTCAAACTGTCAACTCTTGCCTCTCGCCTGTAAACTATCCCCCTCATGGACAAGCTCACCGGCATCCACGCCATCCGTGAAGCTCTCGACGCAGGCCGCCCGTTCGATCGGATCCTGATCGCGCGCGGCCGTCAAGACACACGCGTTGAAGAGATTGTTCAACTGGCACGCGCGCGCGACATTCCTGTGCGCTTTGAAGACCGCGGCCAGCTTGATCGCTTGGCCAATACTAAAGATCATCAGGGAGTCGTAGCTCTAGCCGCGGTGAGCGCACCGGCCACACTCGATAGCATTCTCGCGGCGGCGAACAAAAGCCCCGGTCACGGAAGCAAAGGGCTGATTGTTCTTCTCGACGGCGTCGAAGATCCGCACAATCTCGGCGCCGTCATCCGCACGGCGCTGGCCGCAGGCGCCCATGGCGTGATTATTCCGGAGCGGCGCGCCGTCGGCCTGACGGACACGGTCGCGCGCGCTTCCGCGGGCGCCATCGCGCACATGCCGGTCGCGAAGGTCACCAATCTTGCGCAAACCATGGAAGCATTGAAGGAAGCGGGCTACTGGCTCATCGGCCTTGATGAACGCGCCGACAAAAGCTACACCGAAGCCGACTACACATCCCCGGTAGGCATCGTCCTCGGTGGCGAAGGCAAAGGTCTCCACGACCTAACGCGCAAACGCTGCGACTTCGTCGTCTCGCTGCCCACAACCGGCCCGGTGAAGTCGCTCAACGTTTCCGTCGCCGCAGGCGTCGTCCTCTTCGAAGCTATCCGGCAGAGGAATACTCGGGATCGAAAATAATGGAAGGAGCAACGGTGGAGAGCAAACATTCCAGCGGACACCGGGCTCAACAGATTGACTTTCCGTCCCTTTGGTTCTTGGCGCGCGGTGCTCAGATGCTTGTAGCGGTCGTCTTTGCCAAGATGATCTTTCTAGCTTCGGGTACCGATTTCTTTTCATCGACCCTATATTCGTTTATCGGCCTGTTTTTGATGATTTGCTTATTCCTTCGAGGAATTGCCACCGGCACGGCCGATAGCGACGGCATCCATTACCGGCTTTATTTTCGCTTCAAGACCGTCCATTGGGGCGACGTCGTGGAACTTAATTGGGTAGGTCTCAAGTTGAGAGCGGTGATCAAACGCGGGCCTAGGCGAAAGCGCGTGCTCGTCTTCTTGCTAAATCCGCTGAAATCGATACCGGCCTACTGGGCGCACCGACTAGGCGCAGAGGTTCTTCCGCCTGAGATTCTGGAACGAATCCGCGCTTTGCCGATGGCTATGCCACCGACTATGGCTTCCGCTGCGCCCTACTCGAAATGGATGTTGCGAATTTTTCTCAGCGTCATGGCGTTTTTTGTTTTGGTAGTTCTCTGGAGACTTCTATCCGCGGCTTCCGGGGGCTCTCACTAGACGCTGTGACCTACTGGTCGTATTGAATTAGCGAAAAAATGTCGAGGCCATTGAGTTTCGAGCGGCCGTTCAGAAACGTCAGCTCGACGGCGAACGCTGCGCCTTCCACTTTTCCACCAAGCTTCTCGATGAGTTTTGCCGTGGCGGCGGCCGTGCCGCCCGTGGCTAACAGATCGTCGCAGATGATTACGCTCTGGCCCGGTTTCACGGCATCTTCGTGAATCTCCAGCGTGTCTGTTCCATATTCGAGAGCATAGGAGACGCTCGCGGTTTTTGCCGGTAACTTTTTTGGTTTGCGTACCGGGACGAACCCTGCCCCCAGGCGGTACGCCAGTGCTGGCGCAAAGATAAATCCGCGGGCTTCGATGCCTGCGACGACATCGATGGTGTGCCCTTTGTAGTGATCGCAGAGTCGGTCGATGAGCGTATGAAACCCTACTTTGTCCTTCAAAAGCGTCGTCAGGTCGTAAAAGAGAATTCCCGGCTTGGGATAATCCGGCACTTCGCGAATCAGCCTCTTCAAATCATCCATGCGAACGGCTCCCCTTTGTTATTGCTTGCTCATTCTTCTCAAGCGCCCTACTTATTGAGACTCGCCAGATAAAGAGTGGTGCTAGTTGTTGAGAAAGCGGCAGCAGAGCTGCCGCACTCCAAATCGCCAAACCGAGATAATGTGCGGAACTCAATAAGCATCTGGTTCGATTACAAATGTCTTTTCAAAAAGCGGGTTGGGCTGCGCTGCCTCTTCGCGAACGGCGGACACGCTTGAAAATCGCGGCCCGCGTTCGAGCGCCTTCTTCATCGCGTCCAGTTGTTTGGGCGAGCCGATCGCGAGCACTTCGACTCTGCCGTCAAACAGATTCCTTGCGTAACCGCTGACGCGCAGCTTTTGCGCCTCGCGTTGCACAAAAAAGCGAAAGCCCACTCCCTGGACGGTTCCAGAGACAAAATACCGTTTGGTTTGTTTCTCTTCGTCCACAAACCTCGAAATTGTAGCAGAGACCGCACGGGTTCTGCTGAAACCGCGACTCGCCTGGCTACTAAGAGTAGAACTCGTTTCATGGATGGCTTAAGGGGTGGAGTAGGAGTTTCCTCAGGGGCTGAAGCCCCTGTTTTGCTGGCCAGCCATGTCGGAGCTAAAGCTCCGACCCCCTAGAAACTATTTATGAGATGACTTCTAGTCAAACACTGCGACCCGTGGGACACCCTCAGTGAATTGCGTTAAACTCAATCAGATTCGCCAGGCTCCCGAAGCTGCTCTTCGGCGCGCAAGGCGCATCCTATTCAGTATGAACTCGCACGACCAACATTCCTGCGGCAGCTTTTCCGGCGCCGTACTCCGTTTCGTTCTTTTTCTATACGCATTGTTTTTCGGACTTTCAATGAGCCCCGCCTGTGTTGCTCAGCAAGGTCCCCTCACGCCTCCCCCGGAGCACGATATCCATCGTGTCGGCACGGAACCCGTTCCGCCAGCTCCTCCGTCCATGGCCCCGGAAGAAATCATCAAGCGATTCTCGCAAAAAGAGGATCAGTACATTGTTGCCCGCGCTGGATACACCTATAAAAAAACGGTCCGCCTCCAGGAATTTGGCCCCGACGGCAAACCCTCCGGAGAGCTTTCGTTAGTCATCGAAGCGAAGCCCGGGCCTGACGGCAAAGTCTACGAAAAGACTGTCGAGCGCCCGCAGACCACTTTGCATTTTCTTGAGATGGGGCCGGAAGATTTCCAGGCCTTGGCGCGCATGCCGGCCTACCCGCTCACCACCAGCCAGCTCGCGAAATACGATCTAAAGTATTTGGGCAAGGAACTGGTCGACGAAGTGGACTGTTACATTTTTCAGGTGAAGCCGAAGGGCGTCGAGCGCGCGCATTACTATTTCGACGGCATCATCTGGGTCGACGCCGCGTACCTCGAAGTCGTGAAAACGTATGGAAAGTGGGTCAACGATCTCGGCGACACACGCTCGGCAACTATGCCATTCAACATTTTCGAAACTTATCGGGAAAATGTTGACGGTAAATACTGGCTACCCAATTACATGCGCTCCGACGACACCATCAATCTTAAGGATGCGAATGTCCAGGTGAGGCTGGTGATCAAGTGGACTGACTACAAGCCCATCCCAGCTGCGGGCGCGGCACCTGCGCCGCCGGTAGCCCCGCCAAAACCAAATTGATGAAGCTGCCTGCCTGTCGAGAGCGTTAGCCACAGAGGCGTTTCAGTGTCTCCGGCAATTCTCGAATCGATTCGAGCAAGAAATCCGGCCGTGCCGCGCGCAAACGCTTCTCCGTCGGAAATGGCCCGAGGACCGCGATAGCGCGTACGCCCGCGCTTTTGGCCATCTCCAAATCCTCGGGCGAATCTCCCACGTACACGCACGCTGATGGCTTTAAGCAAAGTTGTTGGAGAGCTAGCCGCAGTGGAGCGGGATGCGGTTTCTTTTCCGGGGTGTCGCCGCTGCACACACGCGCCCCAAACACGCGCGTAAGCCGGAAGGCGCGCAATTGCTGTGTCACACGGTCACGGTCTCCACTGGTAACCAAACCCAGGTGATGCGCCTGACCAAGCCGCGCGAGCACTTGCCGCGCGCCCACGATCAGCCGTGGCGAATGCTTTGCGTATTGTGTACGCCAGGCGCGGTCCGCATCGTCCCACCTGGATCGCGGCAATTTTGCGGCGCGGTATACGCGGTACCAATTCGGGGAATAATGCTGCGCCAACTCATCCAACCCCCACGGAATCCCCATCTCGCGGAACATCGCCAGATAGGCGGACGAATCCGCGGCGTAGGAATTAATCAGCGTGCCGTCCCAATCAAACAGCACGCCTTGCAGAGTTTTATTTTTCAGGGAAGCCATCACGGCCTAGAGTAACAAAGCCTCCGCCCAACTTCACGGCTAAGCGGCAAGCTGATTTGGGCAGACTTCTGTTTGGATCGGAACGCAACGATTCAGCTAGTGGTTGAAACCGCGCTCTGATCGCGAGATTCGCTCAACGCGTGCAATATCGGTGTGGTCGCCAGTGTCGTGATGACGGCCATGATCACGAACATTGTAAATAGCACCGGTGAGAGCACACCAAGATCTAGTCCAACGTTGAGGACAATAAGCTCCATCAAACCGCGCGTGTTCATTAAGACGCCCATGGATGCGGCTTCGCGCCAGTCGGAACCCGTCCATCGAGCGGCGAGAAAACTGCCGCCGAATTTTCCGAGCGAGGCCACGGCGATGATCAAAACGCAGGCTAGCCAATCGCGAGTCCCATGCACCAGGCCGATTTGAGTGCGCATGCCTGTAAATACGAAAAACACGGGCAGCAGGAGGACCACAACCAAGGCTTCGCACTTCTCGCGGATGTCCCGCGCCAAGGCAGAATTGTGGGGAACCACAGTTCCAAGTAGGAAAGCACCGAAGAGCGCGTGAATGCCGATTCGTTCCGTCACCAATGCAGAGAGAAGCAATGCAGCGCAGACGACGGCGAACATGTCTTGTGTTGTGCGGCCTTTCGCCGTCTGCCAGCGGACGAGTTGCAACGCACCTCGCTTTGCAATCAGCAACACGAAGACAATGAACCCAATGGTGGTGAGCAAAGTGAAAAGAAGAGTTCCGGTCTGGGCATGCGCGACGCTGATGACGAAGGCGAGAAGACACCATGCGACGACGTCGTTGATCGCGGCGCACCCCAGGGCAAGCACGCCCAGGCGTGTCTTTTGCATACCGCGATCCGTGAGGATGCGTGCCAAGACCGGAAACGCGGTGATGGACATCGCTACCCCAATGAAGAGAGCAAAGGTGGTGAAGGAGACTACGCTGGCTGAATAGCGGGGATATAGCCAGAGTGCGATGGCGGCGCCAGACAAAAAGGGCAGCACGATGCTGGCATGCGAGATGGCGATGGCGGCTCGAGTGCGCTCTTGCAAGAGCTCCGTATCCAGCTCGAGTCCGACGAGAAACATGTAGAGCACCACGCCGACTTGGGAGATCAGCGCGAGATACGGTGCGATATTTACGGGAAGAACTAGAGAAGCGACCTCTGGGGCCAACCAACCAAGAAGGGACGGTCCCAAGAGAATCCCGGCGACCACCTCTCCCATGACCTGCGGCAGGTTCAACCTGCGAAACAGCGCGCCAAGAATGCGGGCTACGACAATGATGACAACAAGCGCGAGCAAAACATGCAGCAAGATGCTGGGCGCTTCAGAAGCTGTTGGTTTAACGGGGCCGGCTGGTACAGACGCCACGTTGGATACGAGCGATTGCCCGAAGGACCGAATTAAGAAAAACGCGCCAATACTTGCACCGAGGCTGGCCGTGTAGATGAAGGCGCTGCGTGAACTCCGCGTCATGGTTGAGTTTTATGGAAACAATGACAGTGACGAGACTCGCGGGCACATGTAAAAGTGCCAGCGGCAATACCCGTTTTTGGTTGTACGCGGAGGACCATGCAGTTTTGGATCACAACGTTTGCCACGGATGCTCCATCTACTAGCCATCCCTCGAACTGATTTTCAACCTTGTTGTGGTGACGACTCTAATGGACACACCCAGCTGGTTACAAGGAATTGATTAGAGTGAGACAAATCTGGATTGCCTGCGGGTCAATCGCCCAAAAGCACGGGAAGACTTTCTATTTGAAATTTGGGAGAACTGCTTTCAAGGACGCTGAAATCGCGAGGGCAGGCCATCATCGCGGTCGAAATGCACATCGTCGAACGCGGCTGCTACACCATACCAGCCGGGCATTGCCGCTGGCTCGACCCGTTGTACGCGCGCGGTACTGACGATGACGACGCTGCCATGCCCCATGGGGCGGCTAACGAGGACAATTTCCAGCTCGACCTGTGCGCCGACCGCAATCTCTTTAGGGCAAAGGAAAAATACGCCTGTCGAGCTAATGTCTCGAGTGACTAGCGTTACGGGGAAATCTTCCGCGCGGGCACCCACGCTGCGCAGACGCAAGGGAAGTTTTAGGGAAGCGCGCGGATATTCGCGCTGCTCGTGGTTCACGCCCACGGCATGGGTTGGGACGCGCACAAAACGGCGCGGTTGTCCCGGCGTGAGCAAAGGCGTCACGCGAAGAGCAGGGACCCGCACCGGTTGGGCCGCTATATCTTGCAACGGCGGCGCCAGCTTGGCCCTGACTGCTTCTTTTTCCCCCGACCGAATTGATGTTGCGCGGTTCGTCGCGCCCATCTAGCCCTCAGAGATGCCACTGCGTCGGTGCCATTTCTGGCCCGACTGTACTTGCCCCGACCACACTTGCAGTTGATCTTGCCCCGGTTCCCAAACTAGGTGAGTGGGTGGTTAAAATGCCACTTCAGCTGTCTCACGTCAACCTGTGGGAAACAGTCGAAGTGTCTTAAGTTCAAACACTTGGTAATGGTACCACCCCTTCGGTGTGGCCCTCACACTGCTCTGTGAATATCTTCGTCCAATATGGTGCTCGACAGTGGTGCGATCTGATTCTACTCTCAATTTTTCAGGCTTCGCGGAATGCCCACGCCCACTGCCGAGCAATCTACAAACAAAGCTGCGTCTGCGCCCTCGTCGCACGACCCCGCCAGACGGGAAGCCATTTTGCTCATCGCGGCTTTCGCCGCCGTTTATGTTATTTGGGGCTCGACCTATCTCGCTATCGCGGTGGGGATCGAATCTTTTCCACCGCTCTTGCTGGCTGCTTCGCGCCACTTCACTGCGGGACTCATTCTTTATCCCCTGTTGTGTTGGAAGACCGGGATTCGGCCTTCACGCACTCAGTGGCGCACAGCGATCGTCACTGGACTCTTGCTTCTCTTGGTGGGCAACGGAGGAGTTTGCCTGTCCGAGCGCACGCTACCCACCGGGGTGGCCGCTTTGATCGTGGCGCTGGTGTCCTTCTGGATGGTGCTTCTGGATTGGCTGCGGCCGGGTGGTTTGCGGCCAGCGCCCAGAGTTGTTGCCAGCCTCATCCTGGGGTTTGGCGGATTGGCGCTGTTGGTAGGTCCGGCGCATTTAGGAGGCTCTGAGCGCGTCAATCCCGTCGGCGCAGGGATTCTGGTCATAGCGTCTTTTGCTTGGGCCTGGGGGTCGATCTATTCGAAACATCACGATCTTCCGAGTTCGCCGCTGCTAGGTGTCGCGATGCAAAGCCTGGCGGGCGGGGCGGCACTTTGGATTGTCGGATTGCTGGCCGGTGAGGGCCGCCAACTGCATCTGGGGGCAATTACTGGGCGTTCCTGGATGGCGATCACCTATCTCATCGTATTTGGATCGGGAATTGGCTTCACAGCCTACGTTTACCTTCTCAAGAAAAGCACGGCGGCGCGCGTCGGAACCTATGCGTTCGTCAATCCAGTCGTCGCGCTCTTTCTCGGCTGGCTTGGAGCCGGCGAAATTATCACGCTGCGGACTGCATTGGCCGCTGCGGTCATTCTCACGGCGGTTTTGTTAGTGATTACGGCGCCGCACAAGACGGCCGTTGAGGCCGCCGAAGTATTGCCAAATCCGGGCGAAGCCTGAGCCTCCATCTGGTAAGGCTGGGCGAGGCGGCTGCGTATGGGGGCCCTTACAAGATAAACAAGCCCCTCCCCTACAGGGTTTGCGGTCTTGCACGTCGCTTTGAAGAGCATCTGTCGCCGCTTTCGTTCGAATCTGCTTTGGCGAGCCTTTCCGGATAGATTTGGTTCTGTCGGTGCGCTATTTTCGAAGCATGCGAACCATGAGCAATTCGAACGCTAAGGCGGCGAGAGACATATCGCCCCGCAAAGCGGCGCAATACTGGCGTGCGACACTTGAACGCGACGCGCGCGCGGACGGCAAATTTGTTTTGGCAGTGCGCTCGACGAACATCTATTGCCGGCCGTCCTGCCCGGCACGGCGGCCTTTGCGGCAAAACGTAATTTTCTTTCACACGCGCGAAGAAGCGGAAAAGCAAGGCTTCCGGGCTTGCCTTCGCTGCCGTCCGAATGAGATTGCCGCTTCGGCTGCACTCGTGGCGCGCGCGGCAAAATATCTTTCGCAGTCGTCAGAGGAAGGTCCGCGGCTCTCCGAGGTCGCCCGAGAACTGAAATCGAATGCCGGAACGCTACGGCGCGCTTTTCGCCAAGTCACCGGCCTGGCTCCTCGCGAACTCGCCGAAGCACTGAGAGTGAAGAGGTTCAAGAGTTTGCTGCGCGCTGGAAAAAACATCACCGACGCTTTGTATGAGACCGGTTACGGCTCGTCCAGCCGCGTCTATGAACGCAGCAACGCACAATTGGGAATGACCCCAGCAACTTATCAAAAGGGAGGAAAAGGTATGAAAATCGAATATACGATTGCGAAGTCGCCGCTCGGAAAAGTTTTGGTCGCAGCCACGGAACGCGGTGTGTCCGCGGTTTATTTGGGAGACGCTCAGAACAAACTCGTTGCGGAATTGCGCGAAGAATATCCTCGCGCGGAAATCTCGCCCGCCGGCGGCAGTGCGCAGCGTTGGGTCCGCGAAATTGTTCAGCGCATCGAAGGCAAACCCGCACAAGTTGATCTGCCGCTGGACCTGCAGGCCACTGCCTTTCAACGCCGCGTGTGGCAGGAGTTGCAACGCATCCCGCGTGGAACAACGCGCACATATTCGCAAGTGGCTCGAGCGTTAGGGCGTCCCAGGGCAGTTCGCGCGGTCGCTCGCGCTTGCGCGACCAATCCTGTTTCGATTGTGGTGCCATGCCACCGGGTGATTCGTGAGGACGGGAATCTGGCGGGCTATCGCTGGGGTCTCACGCGGAAAGAACAACTGCTCGCTACCGAGCGAGCGGCAGCGAAGTAATCGCTCTAGACGTGCGGCTTTTCGTGGCTGGCGTTCTTGGGCCAATCTTGCTTGAATTTGGATTCGTTGATCTTCAGATTCTTCATCATGTTGGTGTAGTGAAACTGAATGTAATCGCCGGCGCCGGTTTCATAAAACTTCTGCTGAACGGGCAGCCAGGAGGCTT
>Ga0210394_10002078_pt1 | contig 28705 bp, 26 predicted proteins | sample IncBWC12MmetaG_FD_160121 | JGI IMG/M metagenome (GOLD analysis project Ga0210394, IMG submission 160121) | Forest soil microbial communities from Barre Woods Harvard Forest LTER site, Petersham, Massachusetts, United States - Inc-BW-C-12-M | ecosystem: Environmental > Terrestrial > Soil >...
GCCCCCGCGGCTTTGGCCACCGGATCCTCGTTGCGCGACATCACGACGATCGCCGCGCTGAGCGGCACTTTGCTCGGGCAACGGACTTTGAGCGCTGTGGAAGAAATCGCCTTCGACTCCTCAGCCGATCATCGGCGGCTGCAAGGTTGGATCGTGAAACCGCCGGGCTTCGATCCGGCAAAGAAATACCCCCTGCTGTTGGAAATTCACGGCGGTCCGTTTGCCAGCTACGGCGCGAGCTTTGCCGCGGAAATACAGTTGTACGCCGCGGCGGGCTACGTCGTTCTGTACATGAATCCGCGCGGCAGCACCGGCTACGGCGAACAGTTCGCCAATCTGATTCATCATGACTATCCGGATAAGGATTACGATGACCTCATGTCGGGAGTCGACGCCGTGATTCAGCGCGGCTACATCGACAACCAACGGCTGTTTGTCACCGGCGGCAGCGGCGGCGGCGTGCTCACCGCCTGGATTGTCGGCCACACCGATCGCTTTCGCGCTGCCGTCGTCGTAAAGCCGGTGATAAATTGGACCAGCTTCGTGCTCACCGGCGATATGACCAACTACTTCTACCGCTACTGGTTTGGCGAGTTGCCCTGGGAAAACATGCAGGCTTATTGGCGGCGCTCGCCGCTTGCCTATGTCGGCAACGTGCACACGCCGACCATGTTGATGACCGGCGAGGCGGACTATCGCACGCCGTCCAGCGAGGCGGAACAATTCTACCAGGCGCTGAAACTACGCAAAGTCGATACGGCTCTGGTGCGCGTTCCCAACGCCTCGCACGACATTTCCGCGCGCCCCAGCTTGCTCATCGACAAGGTGGCCTACATCCTGGCGTGGCTCAGGACGCATGACGTGAAATAATCGATCATTTGCGCTCCTCGGCGGGCTCGATGTCCGCCTTGTGTTCCCGCAAGATGGCTATGCAGACGTCCTCTTCGCGCGGCTGCAAGCGCATTTGCGCAAGACGCGTGCGCGCCCGCGCGTTCTTGGTCCACGGCATCAGCGGCAGGTCGAATTGCGCGGCCGCTGTCACACGTGCTTCCAGCAGGTGCCTGGACTGGGCGATGCCCTTGGCCTCCTTGCTGTCCGGCGGGAGCAAGCGCCTTTCGATGCCGAAACCCGCCATCTGCGCCGCGACCGTGTCGCTCCTTTGCATGGTCTTCGCCAGCTTGAGGCAGGCTTCGCGGCGCGCAGGCGCGCCGGCCGACTCCCGGCAGGCGTCCATCAACGGAGCGAAGGGTGGAATGATTTCAGCGCTTGCGATTCCGGTAACTTCGACGAACCTGGCCCAATCCGAGGCTGCATATCCTGCCGGCAATTCGCGGCGGGCGCTTTTCAGCGCATCGAACATCAGCACCACGATCTCATTTGTATAAAGATCAAAGCGCGAGCCCTGCGCCATGTCGGTTAGAACCCGATCGATTTCCACGCTGTCCTTGTCTTTTTGCGCGGCGGCCAGGGTTGGCACCCAGGCCGCGCCGTTATCCGCGTCCACCCAGCGCATGACCGTGGCGGCGTCGCGGATGTCGCAGGCGGGCGTTTGTGCGCACAGCTGCAGATGCAGCCAGGCGATTCCTGCGCTCTGCGGCGCCAATTCGCTGGCGCGAGCGATCAAATCAAGCGCCGTCGAGGCCTCGGGCTTGCTCCCCGCCGACTTCGGCTTGGGCGCGGATCCCGCGAACTTCAGCGCGGCGGCCGCCGCCAGGGAATTAGCGTCGGCGCGATTGCTGAGCGCTCTTGCCGCCTGGACCCTCCAGGCCTGGTACTCGCCCGCGGGCAGCCGCGAACTCGTTGCAGGCGCCGCGGCAAGTGCAAATGCGCAGTTCACCCACAGCACGGCGCAGTGCGTCGCCGCGAGTGCAGGTACCTTGAAACAGCCTTTCACCTGCCCATTATATGTGGTTCCGATTGCCGGCTCGTGAGCCCGGCGGTGATCGCCAAGCGCATGGCATCCTCGACCGAAATATCGAGCGGCTGCAGCCGGTCGCGCGGCAAATAAATGGTGTAGCCGCCAAAGGCATAACTCATGGGAAAGTAAACGGTTACCCAGTCGTGGCCGCCGTGCGCAATCAATACGGTGGGCACGTCCTCGCGGGTGACGAACCCGATGGCGTGCACATCGGCAAACCGAGCCAACACAACGCGCTGCAAATCCCGCTTCTCGCCGCTGCCGGACGGCAGCAAGCTCACGACATCGCGAAAACCGCCGTACAGCGTCTTCACAAACGGGATCCGGCCCAAAAAATCGTTCCAGTACTTGAGCAGGATTTTGCCGGCATAGGCGTTCACCAAGCTGCCGACCAGGAGCAGCAGCAGGAAACCGGCGATCAATCCAAGGCCCGGCCAATAGTGTTCGGAGCTGACGATGCGCACTGCAATCAGCGCGCGCCGCAGCCATCCTTCGACCGTATTCACCAGCCACCAAATCACATAGACCGTCAGGGCCAGCGGCAGCACGGTCACCAAACCGCTCATGGTCAGCGTTAAAATCTTGCGCATGGGATTATCATCGCATGATCGGGCCCAACCCGCCCAGCCGGCAGCCGCACCCATGACCGAACCTGCTACTGTTGATATCGTGCCCGCCAAGCCTGCGGACGTACCTCTGCTGCTGGCCTTGATCGGCGAACTTGCGGACTACGAAAAACTCCGCCACGAAGTCGTCGCGACGGAAGCCTCCGTCAGCCTGGCGCTATTCGGGCCTCGGCCGAGCGCCGAGGCCGTCATCGCCCGCGTCGGCGGAGAGCCGGCCGGCTACGCCCTTTACTTCCACAATTTCTCGACGTTTCTCGGCAAGCATGGCTTGTATCTGGAGGATTTGTTCGTGCGCCCCGCATTTCGCGGGCGCGCAATCGGTAAGGCGCTGCTGCGACACCTGGCGGCGCTCGCCTTGCAGCGGGACTGCCGTCGTCTCGAGTGGGCCGTCCTGGATTGGAACCGCCCGGCGCGCGATTTTTATGAAGCGCTGGGTGCGCAGGCGATGTCGGACTGGATCATTCATCGCATCTCGGGGGACGCGTTGCGGCGGCTGGCGGCGCCGCCATCATGATTGCCGCGGCAACAGGAAACGCAGACCTTGGAAATTCAAGATCACGCCGTCGCGCCGGATGAGTTCAACCGTAGGACCTTCCGGCAGCACGGCTCCCTGGCGATACTTGCGCATGTTGATGTACACAAAGCGGTCGCCCGGTTTGGTCGCGTAGACATGCACGTCGAGGTGCAGTTCGGGTAAGGCCTGCGCGCCCGTCAAATTGATTTCACTGATCGATGGCAGCACCTCGTCGTTGTCCGCGCCGGCGGCGTTGCCGGCGGCGTCCGCATCGCTCAGCACCGGGTCGGGCCGATGCAAAGCCCGCGCGGCTGCGCGCGACGCCGGTGCACGCAAGGGCGCTACGGACGGCAAAGTCCGGGGCGCGGCGGACGTTGCCGCGCTGTCCCCGGCCGAAGTTCCGGCCGCGGCCGACAGCGGAATCTCCGGTGCATAAACGGGTGCCGGGTCCAGGGGACTGAATTGCGAAGACGCGCCGGGCGGCGCCGCAACAGCTGCAGAGTCCGCAGCGTGCACGCGCGATGCCGCCGCAGGTCGTGCGGGCGCGCCGTTTCGCATCAGAACGACGAGCAGTACGACGATGTTGATAGCGAGCAGCAACCCGAGCAGTGCGGCCCAGGGGGGCAAACGGCTGCGCCGCCGCATCGAACCGGCGTCCATCAAGCCCGGCTCGGTTTGCCGTTGCCGTTCGATTTCGGATTTCTTCAGTGCATCGAGAATGAAGGACATGGAAATTTCCTAGCCGCCGCGCTGCGCCTGGGCGAGCAACAGCGGCGAACCTGGTTCGGCCAAAGCGGTGTCGAGCACGACTTGAGTCTGTACCCCCGCGATCCCGTCGACATTGAGCCGATGTTCACGCTGGAAATTCTGTACGGCAATCGCCAATTCTTCATCATAAACGTCCGCGTGTTCCGGATCCGCTGCGCCGCCCCGCAAGGCATTGAGGCTGCGTCGAAGCCAACGAACTTCATCGCCAGTCATGCCGAGCGACAGTTGTCGGGTCCGAGCAGTCTTTGGCTTCCAGATGACGGTGAATTCCCCGAACCAGTCGGAAGACAGATCCTCGAGCGACACCCTCTCGCTGTGTTCGCCCAGGTCCAGGGTGGCGAAGCCGTCGTCCAGGCCGGACAGCACCACGCGATGCCGCAGCCCGCGGTCATCGGTCAACGTCAAAATAGCGGGCCGATTGAGGGTCCTGACCTGGGCCCACGAGCCGCGTTGATCCAGACAGGAAAGCCCGGCCTTTGCCGCCTGCCTGCAGGGATCTCTGTCGTCCGACAGCGCCGTTCCCCAAAGCGACAGCAAACGCCGAAAAGCGGCCGCATCGGTGGTGTTGGCGCGATTGGCTTCGAGCAGGGCATTGACGGAGGCAGCCGGAGCCGGCAGCTTGGCGGGCGGCGCCGCGGCCACCGGCACCGGTGCAGGAAGCGCCGCCGAATGAGCGGCGGGCGCAACCGCCTTCGGCGCATGGCTGAACAGGCTCATCGCGGAAGTCTGGCGGTGCCACACTTGCCAGCCGACTACGAGAGTGGCGGCGAGCGCCGCAATGCCCAAAGAGCTTGCGAGCCAAGCGAGCCAAATGGGCGCGAAGCGGCGGCCATAGACCTCGCCCGCCGCGCGCCGCACCAAGGCGGCGGTTATCTTGCGTGAGTCCTGCGTGTAAGCGCCGAGCAGGGCGCGATCGCAAGCGACATTGATCACGCGCGGGATTCCCAAGGACAGGCGGTGCACCTCACTCAAGGCTGCGGGCGTGAATATTTCCTCGCTCGCGCCCGCAACGCGCAACCGATGGCGCACATAGCCTTTGGTTTCCTCGCGAGACAGCGGCTTCAAGTGGTATCGGCCGGTAATTCGCTGTGCCAGCTGACGCAGGTCGGTGCGGTCGAGCAATTCCCGAAGCTCCGGCTGGCCGATCAGAATTATTTGCAGAAGCTTCTGCGTCGGAGTTTCCAGATTGGTCAGCAGACGGACCTGTTCCAAAACCTCGATGGAAAGGTTCTGCGCCTCGTCCACGAGCACGATGATGCGTCTTCCTTCCGCGTGCGCTTCGAGCAGCCGCCGGTTCAGCAAATCGACCATTTGCTTGTGGCTGTTGCGATCGCCCTCGGCGATGGTCAGGCCCAGCTCTTCGCAGATAGTGAGGAGAAACTCGACGGGCGTGACGCGCGGATTCAAAATGACCGCGACATCGGCGTGCTGCGGTATACGCGACAGCAGCGTGCGCACGACGGTGGTTTTCCCCGTCCCCACTTCCCCCGTCAGCTGAATGAAGCCCCCGGACTCGTTGATGCCGTACAGCAAATGCGCCAAAGCCTCGGCGTGGCGCCCGCTCAAATACAGGTAACGCGGATCCGGAGTGATGGCGAAGGGCTTTTCGCTGAGACCGAAGAAGCTGGTATACATGGCTGCCCCATGATAATACCAATGGCGCGTTAGTTGCCGCGGCGGGTGGTGCGCGACAGCATGCTGGCGCGGGTCAAGAATCCCTCCCCAAACCGGTCGCGGATGCCGTCCACGGCCGAGTCCAGCCTGGAGCCCGGGCCGGGCAGCGGTCCTGAAAATAGATCCGATTGACGCAGGGACTGCAATTCGCTGACGCCGACTCCCAGCAGGCGCACGCCGGCGCGGGGCTGCGATGCCATCCAGGCGCCGAGCAGCGACTGCGCGGCGGCCGACACGATGGCGGTATCTTGAGTGGCGGGCGCCAGCGCGCGCTGCCGGGTGTAGGTCGTGAAATCACCCCGGCGAATTTTGACGCTCACCCTGCCGGCCACCAGATTGTGAGCCCGCAGCCTCGACGCCGTTCGATCGGCAAGGCGCGCGAGTTGCGCGGTAAGATCCGCCGCCGCGTGGATGTCGACGGCAAAAGTCTCTTCGGCGCTGATCGATTTCTCGGCGCGATCCGGCTCCACCGGCCGATCATCGAGACCGCAGGCGCGGTCGCGCATCGCCTTGCCGTGCTTGCCGAAGGCCCGCCACAGCATCTCGTCGCCGGCGGCGCGCACGTCGCCGAAGGTCCGGATGCCCGCGGCATGAACTGCCGGCAGCGTCTTCTGCCCTACGCCGAATAATTTTTGAATCGGCAGCCCGTCCAAGATCTCCCGCATGTTGCCGGCGTCGATGCAGCACATGCCATCGGGTTTGTGCAAATCCGACGCGATTTTCGCCAGCAGCTTGTTCGGCGCAATTCCCACCGACGCCGTGAGTCCGGTTTTCTCGGCGATGCGCCGCCGAATTTCGGCGCCGATCACTTCAGGATCCCCCAGCAGCCGTTGGCTCCCCGTGATGTCGAGAAAGGCCTCATCCAAAGACAGACCCTCGACCAGGGGTGTGAACTCGCGAAAGATCTCGAATATCTGCGCCGAAATTTCCTGGTAGCGGGCCATTCGCGGCGGCACCACGATGGCATCGGGACAGCGGCGCAGTGCTTCGCGCATGGGCATCGCCGAACGCACTCCAAAGCGGCGCACCGCATAACTGGCGGCCGCGACCACGGCGCGCCCGCCGGTGCCGCCGACGATGAGCGGCTTACCCTTGAGGTCGGGGCGATCCTGCTCCTCGACGGATGCGTAAAACGCATCCATGTCGACATGCAGTATCGTTCGGCCGCCGCTGCGGCGGGCGCCGTCGCGCCGGGCGTCGCTGCGCCGCATTGATCACTTCACGGTGATGGTGATTTTCTTCGAGTGCAGCGGCGGATCGAAGGAGGTGTGCAAGTAGTCCGCAAACACCAGTTCGAGCGTGTGCTTGCCGGGCGTCAATGTCAGCGATGTCTCGGTCTGACCCTTGCCGAAATGCAAGATCTTATCGGTCGCCGGCAGCGGCGCGTCGAGTTTCAATTCGCTGAATTCGGTGTCGACCAGAAGATGATGATGCCCGGTGTTGTCGAATTTGATGCCCGCCGGCGCCACCCCCAAGCCTTTCAATCCAAAGCGGACGACGACCGGGCCGTGCAGCGTTTCGCCGTTGTGCGGAGTTATGAAATACACCTCGGCACCGGCAGGCGGCGCCAAGCGATCCGCGGCGACGGCAAATGCGGCCAACAAACAGACGCCCAACGCGAGAACAAAGCGAATCATGCGGCTCTCCTTGTATACCGAAGGATACGGAAAACGCATCTTACCGCTGCGACGCTGCGCTTACACCCAGTTCATGCGGCGCGAAGTCGTCGACGTTGATGAGATTCATGACTTTGGCATCGTAAGTCCGCAGCAGCGAAGCCTCCGCCTCGCCGATGATGCCAAGCTGCGACGCCTGGAGAATCTGTCCCGGCAGATCGAGCGCGGTGATCCGGCCGGTCTTGACGCCGTCCACGCGGATACGCTTCTCCAAGGGTTCCGCCATGATGCAGAGGTTCAATGCCTCCTGCAGCAGGCCCAACGGGTTATGCGATTCCAGAGTCTTGTAGATGTGGCCGCTCAAGCGCTCCCGTGTCGCGGTCGGATTCATGACAAGATCGCCGATTGCGCGGCCCAATTTGTCGCTGGGCGGGAAGTAGGTGAGTCCACGCGGAAAAATGCACAACCGCATGAATAGAGCCAAGGGACGATTCGGGAAATTGCGCAGGAACAGGTGCAGTTGTTCCTGCGCCTGATACAGCAGGCTGCGGCAGGCCCATTCGACCAACGGCAGGTCTGCGGCCTCCCGGCCTTGATTCTCATGATGCTTCAGCACCATGGAAGCCAGGTACATCGCCGACAGCACATCTCCCAGGCGCGCGGACAGCGTCTCTTTTTTCTTGAGGTAGCCGCCGAGCGCGAGCATGGCCACATCGGTTGCCAGAGCGAATGAGGCGCTGTACCGATTGATGTGTTGAAAAAAACGAGCGGTCGCGCCGCTGCGCGGCACTCTGGTGAAACGCGCCGAGCTGAAGCCCAGCACGATGGAACGAACCGCATTGGAGATGGCAAATCCGACGTGACCCATGACCGCGGCGTCGAATTCACGTGTGCCGACGTCGCGATTCGGATTCTTGGCGGCATTCATTTCCTTCAAGACGAAGGGATGGCAGCGCACCGCCCCTTGGCCGAATATGATCAGGCTGCGCGTCAGGATATTGGCCCCTTCGACGGTGATCGCGACCGGCACGACCTGGTAGCCGCGCCCCAGATAATTCCTTGGCCCCAAGCAGATGCCTTTGCCGCCGTGCACATCCATGGCATCGTTGGCGATCATGCGGCCGATTTCGGTGGCGTGATACTTCAGCATGGCGGACGGCACGGATGGTTTCTCGCCGCCGTCGATGGCTGCCGCGGTGACGGAGCGCGCGGCGTCGATGATGTAGGTGCGCGCCGCCATGCGCGCCAGAACCTGTTCGACGCCCTCGAAACTGCCGATGGGCGTGCTGAATTGGCGGCGAATGCGCGCGTACGCGCCCGAGGCATACACCGCGGCTTGCGCACCGCCGGTGGCGCTGGAGGGCAGCGAGATGCAGCGCCCCACCGACAACTGCTCCACCAGCATGCGCCAACCCTGGCCGGCCGTCGCGAAGCCGCCGATGATGGCGTCCATGGGCACGAAAACATCGCGCCCCTGAATGGGGCCGTTTTGGAACGGGACATTCAGCGGAAAGTGCCGCCGGCCGATCGTGACGCCGGGAGTGTCGCGCGGAATCAGCGCACAGGTAATCCCCAAATCAATCTTATCGCCCATCAGGCGATCCGGATCGAAGAGGCGAAATGCCAATCCGATGACGGTGGCGACGGGTGCCAGCGTAATATAGCGCTTCGAGAAATTGAGTTTGATGCCGACGATCTCGCCGCCCTGCCACTGTCCCTTGCAGATGACACCCGTGTCGGGAATGGACGCCGCATCCGAACCGGCGCGCGGTCCGGTGAGGGCGAAGCATGGGACATCTTCGCCGCGCGCGAGCCGCGGCAGGTAGTGCGCCTTTTGCGCCTCTGTCCCATAGTGCAGCAGCAGTTCCGCGGGCCCCAGCGAATTTGGCACCGCAATGGTCGAAAATGCGGTAGCCGAGCGCGAAGCGATCTTGATCAGCACGCAGGAATGGGCGTAGGCCGAGAATTCCAGCCCGCCAAAGCGGCGCGGAATGATCATCGCAAAGAAGCCGCGCGACTTGATGAAGTCCCACACCGAGGCCGGCAGGTCGGCGAGTCGATGCGTGATGTCCCAGTCATCGAGCATCGCGCACAGTTCTTCGCAAGGTCCGTCGAGAAACGCCTGTTCGATCGGGGTAAGGGCCGGCGCCTTGGCCGACATGAGCTTTTGCCAGTTCGGACCCCCGGTGAACAATTCGCCGTCCCACCAGACCGTGCCCGCGTCCAGGGCTTCGCGTTCCGTGGCTGACATGGCGGGCAGCAGCTTGCGATACTTTCTCATGAACGGCCGCGTCAGGAGGCGCAAGCGAAGCGGCCGGAGATTCAACAGCAACAGGCCTGCGAACGGCAACGAGACCGCGATCTTCCACGCCTCGGGCGCGGCGCCGAAAGCCCAATAGGCCGCGAGCAGCAGCAGCAGCACGGTGGAACTCAAAGATAAGCTCGCCCGGCGGTAGGCAAGAATCGAGAACGCGCCCACGAATAACACCAGCCAGCCAACCGCGGTGCCCACGATGAGCAGCAGGCTATTCATGGGACTGCCCCTTCAAGTCAGATCAAATCTTTGACGCCGTCGCGTTCTTCGAGCAATTCACGCATGGTCGCCTGCATTCTTTCGCGGCTGAATTCGTTGACGGCGAGTCCTTGAACGATGCTGTATTCACCGTTCTTGCAGGTCACCGGATACGAATAGATCACTCCCTCCGGAATTCCATAGCTGCCGTCCGAAGCAACCGCCATGCTCACCCAGTTGCCGGACGGCGTGCCGAGCATCCAATCGTGCATGTGATCCAAGGCCGCGGCCGCCGCCGAGGCGGCAGAGGAGCTGCCGCGCGCTTTGATCACGGCTGCGCCGCGCTGCTGCACCGTGGGAATGTAAGTGTCCTTAAACCAGCTTTGATCAACCAACGACAGGGCGGGTTTGCCGCCGACGGTTGCATGATGCAGATCCGGGTACTGGGTCGCCGAATGATTGCCCCAAATTATTATCCCTTTCACCTCGGACAACGCAGCGCCGGTTTTTTCCTTCAGTTGCGCCAAGCCACGATTGTGATCCAGGCGAGTCATCGCGGTGAAGCGATTTGCCGGAAGCGAGGCAGCGTTGCGTTGCGCGATGAGCGAATTCGTATTGGCGGGATTGCCCACCACCAGCACGCGCACATCGCGGCTCGCAACTGCGTCCAGTGCTTTGCCCTGCGCGGAAAAAATCTTGGCATTCTCGAGCAGCAGATCCTTGCGTTCCATGCCGGGACCGCGCGGCCGGGCGCCGACCAGCATTGCAAAATTGCAATCCTTGAAGCCCACATCGGCGTCGGAAGTCGCGGTCAACTTATTGAGAGTCGCGAATGCGCAGTCGTTCAGCTCCATCACCACACCCTGGACTTGCGCTGCTGCCGCCGGAATCTCCAACAGGTTCAAGTTGATCGGCTGATCGGGTCCCAACATTTGACCTGAAGCGACGCGGAACGCCAGCGCATAGCCGATATTGCCGGCCGCGCCCGTGATGGTGACAGTGACTGGTTTTTTCATGAAGAACTCCCGCGCAAAAACCAGGAATGGTAGCCGATCGTCATCGAGCCATCTTCAACTGGATTCGTGAGTCTCGTTGAAGGGAGAAAATACAGTCGCCGCGCAGCGATTTCGTCGGCGCTGCCAATATTGCCTTGAAAAACATAAAGTTACGCGAGAAAAAATATTTGCACAAAGTGCTTGCATGTAGTGGTTATGTATATTACTATATCACCAAGTCACCACAACACTGCGATGACGAACTGAAGACCGAAACACTGGATAGGAGACGATCATGAACACCCCAATTTCCACCAAACTCGCCGCCCTCGCTCTCGCCTTGATGGTCAACAGCGTGATCATGGGTGGCATGGCCTACTTGTTCAACCTGCAGCTGCAGCAGCCCACAGCGGTCATCGCGCTGGCCAATAGCGGCTCGCCGGCGGCAAGCACTTCGATCTGAGCCGGCAAAGGGCGCTCTGGTAGATTAGCGTGCTATATATCCCCCACACGCGGGGACCTCACATCGAGCGAAAAATGGACCCGAACTGGAACGACAACCAACCAATCTATCGCCAACTGCGCGATCGAATGGTCGCCCTGATCCTCGAGGGCGCTCTGAAGGAGGGTGATCCGTTGCCTTCCGTTCGGGCGGTGGCTGCCGACTACCGGCTCAATCCGCTCACGGTGCTGAAGGGTTATCAGCAGCTGGTCGACGAGAACCTGGTCGAAAAACGCCGCGGACGCGGCATGTATGTCAGCGACGGAGCTAGGCGGCTGCTGCTTGCAGGAGAGCGTGAAAGGTTCTTGCATGATGAGTGGCCGCACATTCTTGCGATCATCAATCGGCTTGGGTTCTCGTCCCAGGAATTGTTTGCGCAAACACCCGCGCTCACCCACCCGGCGCCGCCGCCTCGCGGCAGCGACGCCAAGGAAGAATGAGTCCCAACATGGCCCCGCTCATCGAAGCTCATGATCTGACGAAAAAATATGGCGCCCAGGTTGCGCTGGATCGCGCCAACTTGAGCGTCGAAGCCGGCCGCATCGTCGGACTGATCGGTCCCAATGGCGCTGGTAAAACCACCGCACTGCGCGCCATCCTGGGGCTCACCAGCTACGAAGGGCGGCTTTCGGTGCTGGGCCGCGATCCGTTTCGCGAACGAACGGCACTCATGCAGGACGCCTGCTTCATCGCCGACGTCGCGGTGCTGCCGTCATGGCTGCGCGTCGACCAGGCGATCGACTTCGTGGCGGCCGTGCATCCGCGATTCCGCCGCGATCGCGCCACGGGATTTCTGGCGAAGACCCAGATAACGGGCAATCGGCGCATGCGCGAGTTGTCCAAGGGAATGAAAACTCAAGTTCATCTTGCCTTGACCATGGCCATCGATGCGAAGTTGTTCGTACTCGACGAGCCCACACTGGGTCTCGACATTCTCGCGCGACGCACTTTTTACGATGCGCTGGTCAATGACTATATGGACGAGACGCGGACCATTCTCATCACCACGCACCAGGTTGAAGAAGTCGAGAATCTGCTCACCGATTTGATATTTATCGACAAGGGCCGCATCGTTCTCGACACATCGCTGGAGGATGTGGCGACCCGCTTCGTGACCGTGGCGGTGGCCTCCGATCGCCTCGAAGCGGGGCGGGCACAGAAGCCCTTCTACGAAAGACACATCCTCGGCAAGAGCGAGCTGTATTTCGAGAACGCCGATCGGGAAAAGCTGGCGGCTTTCGGCGAGCTGCACACGCCCAGCGTCGCCGATCTATTCGTCGCAAAACTTTCCGGGAGTGCGGCATGAACACCAACTTGTGGCTGATCCGCCGGGAATTCTGGGAAAACCGGGCGATCTGGATAATTCCCGCCGTGTTCGGCGCATTGCTGATCCTTACTGCTTTGTTCGGCCACATGAACCTTCCGACGCTTATCTCGCCGGACGAAATCCACACCTTCGGCGCCGCTTTCCTGGTGGTATTTGGTCTGATGTTTTATTCGGTGATGTCGCTGTACGCGACCTGGTACCTGCTGGATTGCCTGTACGCCGACCGCAAGGATCGCAGTATTTTATTCTGGAAATCGTTGCCGGTATCCGATACCAATACCGTGTTGAGCAAGCTCATCGTGGCCTTGATCGTGATACCCGTGGTGTCCTTCGTCACCGCCGATCTCACGGCGCTGCTGGCGGCGTTCATTGTCTCCATACGCATGCGCGCCTCGATCGGCGCAGCGCTTTGGCAACCCGACCTGTGGCTGCAGATGCAGGTGCTGTGGATCTATGCCGTCTTCGCGGCCGCCATCTGGTATTTGCCGGTTGCCGGCTGGCTGATGCTGGTGTCGGCGTGGGCCAAACGCGCCGTAATTTTATGGTCCTTCATGCCGCCGCTGGCGCTGTACATCGTCGAGCGCTGGTTTCTCGGCAGCAACGTCGTGGGCCGGGTGATCGGCATACGGCTAACGGGCCTGCCGGCGGTTGCTTTGAATCCAAGCGGCGGCAAGTCGTGGCACGTCGACGCAGCCACCGACACGCTCAGCCTTCCGAGCAGCGTCTTGCACTTCATCAACCCGCTCGGATTTCTCAGCAATCCGCAAACATTGATCGGAGCTGCCGTGGGCGTCGTGTTGATCATAGGCGCCATCCAGCTGAGAATGCGGCGCAGCGAAATCTAATGCGGAGCGCCGCGGGCCGCAATGCCGCCGACTCCTCGGCCGTGACCCTCGATATTCGCCGCCAATAGTGCAAAATAACCCCCGGATAGAATTCGTCATCTCGAAGGGGCGTCCATGTACAAGACAAAAATCGATCTGGCGGAGAAAGTCCGCCGCAATATCATCGGCATTTTAAATGATCGTCTGGCCGACGCCATTGATCTGCAGAGCCAGGTCAAACAAGCGCACTGGAACGTGAAGGGTCCCAATTTCATCGCCCTGCACGAGCTATTCGACAAGATTTCCGATGCCGTGCTGGAACAAATCGACGAAATCGCCGAGCGCGTGACCAGCTTGGGCGGTACCGCCGAGGGCACTGTGGCGGTGGCCGCCAAACGCAGCAAATTGAAGAACTATCCATTGAGCATTACCGCGGGCAAGGATCATCTGTTCTATTTGTCGACCCAAATTGCCGTTTTCGGCAAGAGCGTGCGCGCGGCCATAGCCGACACAGACGAGTTGGGCGATGCGGATACGGCGGACCTTTTTACCGGAATTTCCCGCGATCTCGACAAGTACCTATGGTTCCTCGAGGCGCATCTGCAGGAAAGGGCCTGATCGCCATGACCGATCCTGCCGGCGCGTCCGACTCGGGGCTCCGCGATGCGCTTGCCACATTGCAAGGATTGTTGACGGCCGACGAAACCCTGGAAGCCTGGGCGGCCCAGCATCGTCTATTTGCAATTACTCATCGCCGGGTCTGCATCGCGGCCACCAGCGGACGTTTTATTTCAGTCGACCGGCGCCTGTTCGGCGGCTACGAGTCGGCCGATATTCGTTGGCAGGGCCTCAAGGAAACGCGCATCCGCGCCGGGCTCATTGCCGCCGACCTCACGCTGGTCGCGCAGTCCAGCTCCGACTTGAACATCGGCTCGGAGGTGAATCGGGTGTGGACTTTCGAAGGCTTGCAAAAGCCGCAAGCGCTGGCGATGTATCGAATTTGCCAGCAGCACGATCAGGTGTGGCGCGAAAAGCGCCGGATACGCGAGCTCGAGGAATTGCGCGCAAAATCCGGCGGCGTGCAGATAGCTGCGGCCGGCGTGGGCGGCGCCGCCTTAAGCGCGCCCGGCGCGGAATCCGAACCGGTGCGCCGCTTGCGCCAGGCGCGCGAAATGCTCGAGGCCAAACTCATCAGCGATTCCGAATTCGAGTCGATCAAAGCAAAGATAGTCTCGGGTCTTTGACTGCTAGCCCAGTAGAAAAGAAAAGTAGCTGTTTTGCAGCCGATTGAGCGGGTCGGTGCGCCGGCGCAGCGCGCGGAACAGCTTGGCGCGTTCGCCAAACGCCTTGCTCACGTGTTCGGGCTGTAATGCACGCGTTTGATTGAAAGTGGGCGTACCGCCGTGCGACGAGGCAAAATCATTGAAGTCGATGAGAAAATCATCCCAGCCCGCATCGCCGGTGGACGACGGTTCGAGGGTGAACATCGGCCCCGTGTAGCTGACACTGAACAAAGAGCCGCGATCCTGATGCAGCCGGCTCGCGCCGTTGACCACATTGCAGCGGTATCGATGTTGCTTGTAGTACGCCTTGCAGAACGCAAAATATGCAGCCAGCAATTTAGGGAAATCGGCTTGCGGAAACGCCCACAGGCTGTAGGTATGACGCGCCTTCCACGCTTCCTTGGGCAGATCGCGCATCCATTCATGCGCATACATCACCACGCCCCGCGCGCCGCCGGAGAGCGCCCGGTGCATGCCCGACAGAACCGCTGCGCGCAGCCCGGGTGCGGCCAATACGCTGCCCACGGAGGAACCAAAGGCGGGTAAAACGTTGCGCATCACGGAATTCTGAATCTGCCAGATTCCCGAGTGGCTCACCGAGGAGGTTTCGTCAAGCGTTCGCCGCTCAACCGTGATCCGATCGTGAAACGGCGAGACATGCAGGCGCAATGCGCCCGGAGCGTTGACAATGGACGAAAACCGGGCGCCGAATTCCTTCGGCGACAGTACTTGGTAGTCGATCTTGACGGCCGTCAGCGGCCGCACGCGCAGCACGATCTCGTGCACGATGCCAAGCAAGCCGAAACTCGAGCGCAGAACGCGCATCAAGTCGCGCTCGCGCTCCGTCACGACCATCTGCTTGCCTTGCGGCGTGACCAGCGTCATTTCAGTGACGCAGGATGACAATTGCGCCACTCCTGCGCCGTACGACGCCTGCGGCAACGTGGTCACTGCCAGCGCGCCCAGTGAAATCTGGCCCATTTCCGGCGTCAACGGCAGCTCGAGTCCCCGCTCCGCGAGCGCCTTGACCAAGGTACCCACGCGCACGCCGGCCTGTGCCCGCACGCTGTTCTCGCCATACTCCAAGATCCGGTCCAGCCCGGTGGTATCCACCGTGGTCCCGCCGTCGCCGCCGACGCAGCGCGTCTGCGAATAATCGGCGCCGAACATGCGCACCGGAGTGGGATAGTTCTTGATCTTGGTAAGAAGGGCGGGAATGTCTTCGAAACGCTTCAGACGCACGACGAGCCGCGGCCGTCGATACATGCCGGACGAGTCCGCGCCGCGCGGATCAATGACTCTATTTACCATAAGCATCCCCCGAAGACGTGACAAGCTGCAAAACGCTTGCTGTCGGGGGCACAAAACCGGGAAGTTCCCGGGGGTGCGACTGCGCTAACAGAAACTGGCGACCCCGCTATCGTCAGGCTTCCCTAAAGAAGCCCCTAAGACCGGTGGTTTTGCGTCCCCACCTTTCGGCGGGTTTGCCCTTAAACAGCGCCTCTACTATGCGATGCGCGACCGAGCCTTGTAAAGGGCTTTTTTTTGCGGGCCGTCTACCCCGTCACGCTCTCACCCCATCAAAAGCAGGGCTTCGGCGTGCTCCACGGCCTCGGGGGTGCCATAGACCACCACCACATCGCCCTCCTTGAATATGGTATCCGGCCCGGGGTCCCGACCGACGATGCCGTCGCGCCGGACCGCGCTCACCGAAGCGGCGGAGCCGCGCTCGGACAGCTCGGTGATGCTGCGGCCGACGGCCCATGCATGGGGCGGCAGAATGACGCTGTGCAGCTGTTCGCGAAAGGCGCGGCCGTCGTCCAGGTGCTCGGCGCCGGCGTCGCGAAAGTACTGACGCAACATGCTGTAGCGATGGCTGCGAATGTCATTCACCTGGCGAATGACGCGACCCACCGGCACTTTCATCAACAGCAACAAGTGCGACAACAACATGAGGCTGGCCTCGAAGGTCTCCGGCACCACCTCGGTGGCGCCGGCTGCCTGCAGTTCTTCGAGCTTGGTATCGTCCTGGGTGCGCACGAGAATCGGCACGTCGGTGCGCAGTTCGCGCACCGCTCGCAGTATGCGCAGCGCCACGTCCGGATTTGCAAAGGTAATGACCACAACGCTGGCATGCGCGACGCCGACGTTTTGCAGCACTCTCATTTGCCCGGCGTCGCCGTACACCACCGGATCCCCGACTTGACGGCCGAGGCGAATGCGGCGCGGGTCCACGTCGAGAGCGATGTACTCGAAACCGGTCTGTTCGAGGACTCGCGCAATATTTTGACCGACGCGGCCGAATCCGCAGATCACCACGTGATCCCGCTCCGCGACCGCCAAGGTGGTTTGATCTTCGCGCATCGCCGCGGTGCGCGGATTGCCGGATTCGCGCAGCAGCGTGCGTGTAATGCGCCGATTGTGGCGGATGATGAGGGGCGATAAGACCATGCTCAATACCGTCGCGGCCAACAGCGGCTGCACGATGCCGGCAGCGAGCAATTCCCGCCGCAGCAGCAGGATCAGCAGCGCGAATCCGAATTCACCGCCCTGCGCCACCACCACTCCGGTGCGCAAGGACTTGAACCAGCTCTTGGTCGCAGGCTTCGCGACGATGGCCACCACCGCGGCCTTCAGCAACAGCATGCCGGCGAGAATCGCGGTCACCAACGGCAATTGCCGCAGCAGCAATCCAACGTCGAGCAGCATGCCGACGGTGATGAAAAACAATCCCAGCAAAACTTCGCGATACGAGCGGATCGTGGCTTCGATCTGATGGCGGAATTCGGTTTCCGCGAGCATCATTCCGGCAAGAAACGCGCCGAGCGCGAGCGACAGGCCCGCCGCATGAGTTGCCCAGGCCGAGGCAAGCACCGCCAGCAGCACGGCCAGCGAGAAGAGTTCCGGGGAACGTACCGAGGCGATCATGAGGAACACCGGCCGCAGCAGCCAGCGGCCGGCGGCCAGCACCACGAGCAGGGCGAGCGCGGCGATGCCGATGGCGCTCAAGATGTGCAGGGCGCCGGCGGCGCGGCCGCCTCCGCCCAGGGCGGACACCAGTGCCAGCAGCAGCGGAAAGCTCAAGTCCTGAAACAGACAAATAGCCACGGCGAGCCGGCCGTGCGTGCGGTTGTTCTCGGATTGCTCGGTCAGCTGCGCAATGATGATGGCTGTCGAGGACATGGCCACCGCACCGCCGATCAGAACGGCAACGGCCGGCCCGATATCGAAGAGCATGACCGCCCCCGCCGCAATGATCCCCGTGGTTATCAGCACCTGCGCGCCGCCGACGCCCAGCACCTCCCAGCGCATGGCCACGAGTCGCGGCAGCGAGAATTCCAATCCCAGGGTGAAAACCAGGAATACCACGCCGAAGTCGGCCAGCAATTGCGTGGTCTCGTTGTCGGCCGCCAGCGCGAGAGCGTGCGGACCCAGGAGCATTCCGACGGCGAGATAACCCAAGATCGCGGGCAGCGCCAACTTGCGCACAGCCGCGACCACGCACACCGATGCAGTGAGCAGGATCAGGATCTGTAACAACGGATCGTTGTGCCCCATTGCCTGCTAGCATATCGCCATGAGTCGAACAGTGACGGCCTCGTTGGCGCTGGAGCCAGAAGGAGCGGGCTGGCGGCTGCAGCTCCGCGGCGATTGGTCGTTGGCGGCGATACCGCAGATCGAAGCACAACTGCAGAGTTTGCCTGCGACGCTGCACGGCTCATTGCTCTGCGATTGGTCGCACGCCGAAGCGCCGGGAATTGCGCCGGCGTGGGCGCTGCTGCGGCGATTGGCCGATGTCGAACCTGAGCACCCGGGAGTTCGCCACACCGGCGACCCGCCGCATTTTCTCGAGCTGCTGCAGAAACTGCAGCTCGATCGGCGCGCGCCTGAGCTCGCGCATGCCGCGCCGCTCACATTGCCGGGGCTCATCGGCGGGCTGGGGCGCTGGTCCGTGCTGCAGGGCCGCCATGCGCGCGGCGTGCTCGATTTCCTGGGACGCATCGCGGCCGTGATCGGTCAGGCCTTTTCCAGAGCGAGCGCATGGCGCACCTCTTCATTGGCGCGGCATATCTACGAGACCGGCATCACCGCCATCCCCATTGTCTCGCTGATCGCGTTTCTGATCAGCGTGATCGTGGCATATCTTGGCGCGCAGCAACTGGCCCGCTTCGGGGCCGACATCTTCGTGGTCGATTTGGTGACCATTGCGGTGTTGCGCGAGATGGGAGTGTTGTTGACGGCGATCATCGTCGCCGGGCGTTCCGGCAGCGCCTTTGCGGCCGAGATCGGGGTCATGCAGCTGAACGAGGAAACCGACGCGCTGCGCGCCATGGGCATGAATCCGATCGAGATGCTGGTCGTGCCAAGAGTGCTGGCACTCATCATCGTTCTGCCGTTGCTCACGATAATCGCCGATGCCATGGGCCTTGCCGGCGGCGGTCTTCTGTCGCTCACCAACCTGCATATCCCCCTGCCGCAGTTCACCACTCGCCTGCGCGAGTCGCTCGGGCCCACGACTTTCTGGGCCGGTTTGATCAAGGCGCCGGTGTTCGCCGCTCTCATTGCCATGGTGGGCACCTACCGCGGCATGCAGGTGCGCGACTCGGCCCGCGAGCTCGGCCGCCTGACCACGGTGGCCGTGGTGCAATCCATCTTCATGGTGATACTCGCCGATGCGTTGTTTGCCGTCCTGTTCGTGCAGATCGGTTTTTAGATGCTGGACCGTAGCGTCGACCCGGTGATTCGAGTGCGCGGCCTGCGCAATCTCTTCGGTTCGCAGGTGGTGCACGACGATCTGAACATGGAAGTGCGGCAAAACGAAATTTTCGGCGTGGTCGGCGGCTCAGGAACCGGCAAATCGGTGTTGCTGCGCTCAATACTGGGGCTGCGTCACCCGGACGGGGGCAGCATCGAGCTGTACGGCCGCGATGTGGAAAGCCTGGCCGCGGCCGATCGCAGCAGTTTGGTGCAAAGTTACGGCGTGACATTCCAAAACGGCGCGCTCATCAGCTCCCTGACCGTTGCCCAGAACATTCAACTGCCGCTGCGCGAGCATTACCTTCTGTCCGAGCATACTCTGGACGAACTGGCGGAGTTGAACCTGGGGTTGGTCGGACTGGAGCCCGAAACGGGCGGCAAATTTCCCTCGCAACTGTCCGGCGGAATGATCAAGCGCGCCGCATTGGCCCGCGCCCTGGCTCTGGAGCCGAAGCTCTTGTTCCTCGACGAGCCGACCGCAGGCCTCGATCCGATTTCCGCCGCGGCCTTCGATGAGCTACTGTTGTACCTCCATTCGCAGCTGCGGCTCACGGTGGTCATGATCACGCACGATCTCGATACCTTGTTTCAGACCTGCAGCCGGGTCGGCGTGATCGTCGACAAACACATGATCTCGGACACATTGGACGGCTTGCTTGAGAATCCCCATCCGTGGATTCATAGTTATTTCCACGGACCCCGGGCGCGTGCCGCCGAGAAGGAAATCCATGGATAGAGATGCCAACTACGTGGCGGTCGGCGCCTTTGTGCTGCTGGTGATCGCCATGGCCGTGTCGTTCGTGTTTTGGTACACGGAGCAGCAGGACCGGCGCACCTATCAGCGCTACGAGATCTACTTTCAAGGTTCGGTCAACGGCATCACCGCGGGCAGCCCGGTACGCTACCTCGGCGTCGATGTCGGCAAGGTGGTGCGCATCATGCTCGATCCGCAGCAGCCCAAGCGCGTCGAAGTGATCGCCGACATCGACTCGAGCGCGCCCATCGATGAACGCACCCGAGCCTCCTTGAGCCTGCAGGGGATCACAGGACTGCTGTTCGTCGATTTGAAGCAGGATCCGAAGGCCGAGACGACGGGCGTGTTGGCGCAGGGCCAGCGCTACCCCGTGATTCGCTCGGCGCCCTCCGACTTCGATGTGTTATTGAGCAACCTGCCGGCATTGACCACGCACCTGGTGGATCTGGCGGACCGCTTCGATCAGGTATTCAGCGACGAGAACGTGCGCTCGCTCAAGACGATACTCGACAACGCGCGGCTCGCGAGCGAACCGCTGCCGAAAACCATTCGCGAGGCTCAGGGGCTGGTGGTGGATCTGCGCCGCACGACGCAGGAAGTGCAGGGGGCGGCGGTCGACTTGCGAGGGCTCATTACGCACGCCGCGCCCGATCTCGAGGCCGCGATGGCCAATGCCCGGCAGGTGTCCGAGAATCTCGCGAAAACCACGCAGCGATTGGATCGTTTCGTGGCGGCGAACGAGCCTGCTTTAACGCTCTTTACCCAGCAAAGTCTGCCGGAATTCGAGCAGCTGCTGCGCGAGAGCCGGCAGGCGGCGCGGGATTTCCGCGATCTGTCGCGCAGCCTGAAGCAAAACCCGTCGCAGCTGATTTACGAGTCCGCCTACCGTGGTGTCAAGGTCCCGCGGTGAGCCGTTTAGCGCAGCCGATGGCCATTGTGGTGCTCGCACTGACGGGGTGCGGCGGATCGTTTTTCCAAACCAAGGCGGCACCGCCTGCGCTCTATCTGTTGTCCGCGCGGGCTGTGCCGGCCGGCGCGGCGGCGGTCACGCCGCTTCCCGCGGATCTCGCCGTGCTCAAGCCGCGAGTGCGTGCCGGACTCGAAACGGATCGCATCGCCGCGCTGTATCCGGATCGGCGTCTGGAATATTTCGCCGATGCGCGCTGGAGCGGTCCTCTCGATGAAGTGATACAGCAGCTCGCCGTGCAGCAGTTTCGCGCCAGCGCCCGCTTTCGCGACGTGAGCTCGGACGCATCGGTTTTCGCCGGGGATTACTGGTTGGAAATCGAGGTCACGAATTTTCAGGCGGAATATTCCGCCGCGGCCGCAGCGCCGCCCATGGTGCACGTGCATCTGCTCGGCCGCGTCGGTACCTCCGCCGGCCGGCACATGCTGGCGGCCCTCGAGGCCGATGCGAAGGAAGTTGCGTCCGACAACCATCTGAGCGCAATAGTCGATGCCTACAACCGCGCCGCCGACAAAGCCCTGGCCGAGATCGTTGCGGGCACGGTGCAAGCCTTAAATGCGCGATAATGCGCGCAGGGTAAGATCCCTCGCGCTGAGCATCCGGGCTTTTTACGAGGACAGTCGCATCGGCCGAAGCACCGTCGGCGCGCACAATGCGGCGTGATGAGCCGGGCCGCCTTGCTGGCCGGTAAGAATGGCAAGCATCTTATCCGCTTCCATGGCATCGCCGAACAAGTGGCCCTGCGCGTAATCGCAGCCGTGCGCGCGCAGGAACTCGAGTTGTTCGGCTCCCTCCACACCCTCGGCAATGACCTCGAGTTCGAGGCTCTTGCCCATGTCGATGATGGTGCGGACGATGGCTGCGTCGTTCGAGTCCACGGCGACGTCGCGGACAAATGATTGATCGATCTTCAAAGTGCCGATCGGAAACTGCTGCAAGGCCGACAGCGAGGAATAACCGGTCCCGAAATCGTCGATGGCGAGGTTGAGGCCCATGGCATACAGCTCGTTGAGCAGGCCAATGGTGCGTTTCGGATCGGTCATCAAGGTGGTTTCGGTCACTTCCAACTCGAAGCAGGTGGGCGATACTTCATGTTTGCGGAACACGCTGCGGCAGCGGGCGATGAAGCTCGCCTGTTTGAGCTGACGCAATGACAGATTGATCGCGATTCGACCCGGCTGCGGCACGACTTTCTGCCATGCCCGGTAGTCGTCGCAGACGCGATTCAAGACCCATTCGCCGATATCCAATATCAAACTGGTTTCTTCCGCGAGAGGAATGAAATGCGAAGGGGAAATGTCGCCGTGTCCAGGCAGCCGCCAGCGCAGCAACGCCTCCGCGCCCACAACCCGCCCGGTTCTCAGGTCGACCTTCGATTGGTACAGGATCACCAGCTCGTCCCGCTCCAGCGCGCGGCGCAGCTTGCTCTTCAACATCAATCTCTCGACCGCTGCCGCATTCATACTGGGCACGTAGAATGCGCAAGAGTTGCCGCCATTTTGTTTCGAGTGATACATGGCCGCATCGGCATTGCGGATCAAATCGATCACATTCTCCGCGTCGTAGGGGCAAATGGCGATTCCGGCGCTGGCGGTCAGGTAAACCTCTTGCTGGTTCACGTAAAATGTCCGGCTGATCTCGTCCAGCAGCGTGCGGGCGAGCGCTGCCAAAGCCGCCCGGTTGTCGGTGTCCACCGGCAGATCGTCGATGAACATCGCGAATTCATCGCCCGCCAGCCGGCCGATCACCGCGTCCTTGCTCAAATTTCGCGTCAGCCGTTCGCTCAAGATCTCCAGAGTCCGATCGCCGGCGGCATGGCCGAAGGTGTCATTGACCTCTTTGAACCGGTCCAAGTCCAGGTACAGAAGCGCAAGCGAGCGCTGATTGCGTCGTGCGCGCGCTATGGCCTGCTGCAGCAGATGCTGGAACTGCATGCGATTCGGCATTTTTGTGAGGGTGTCGTAGCGGGCCAGATAGCGGATACGGCGTTCGGCGCGCTTGCGCTCCGTGATGTTGCGCGCCACATAAATGTTGCCTTGAAACTGCGGATCTTCCGAGGTGATCGCCGAACTGGCCATCGACACGGGAATGGTTTGACCGCGGGCCGTGCGCAGCACCGTCTCCCGCGCTTCGGGCGCGGAGTTCGTCAAGTCGAAGGCGTTGCGGTGCTCATCATCGATGAAACCGATCAGCGGCTTGCCGAGCAATTCCGCCTCGGTGTAGCCCAACAGATGCTGCGCCGCTTCGTTGCAGCTCTTGACGAGGCCGTCGGGAGAGGTGACGAAGACGGAATCGCTCAAACTGTTGAGCACGGTATTCAGATAGTTCTTGGTGATGGTGGTTTCGTTCAGGTTCTGCCGCATGCGCTCGAGCGCGAATTGCAGATCGCCGAGTTCGTCGTGGCGCTGAACGGCGAGCGGCCGGGTGTAGTCGCCTTCGCCGATTCGATCGGCGCTCTTCACCAAGGCGGAAATCGGAACCGAGAGCCGGCGGGCGATAAACCAGGCTCCGAGCAAACCACCCAGTATGAGCAGGGGCAGCGTAACGCTGGCCAGCATCCCGCGGACCCGCTTGGTCTGCATACCCTGCTTGTTGAGCAATTGCGCGCGAATGCTGGAAAGAGTCTCCTGCATTTCGGCGCGGCTCATCCAAATCCTGAGACTGCCGCCGCCCTGCACATCGCGCTGCATGACGAACGGACCCGAGGGGCTCTGCGCGGGCGGATTGCTGCCCGAGAACCTGATGTTGTTGCGCGCGTCCACGATCTCGACGCGCTCGACGTCGCGCTCGTCGAGCAGCCTGCCGGCTATCGAGGCAATGGCGGCGTTGTTGCCTTCCTTGAGCGCCACGCCGACCGCGGAACTGGTGGTGTTGCTCAAGGAGTCGGCGCGCGCCTCCAGATCGGCTTCCAGTTTCTGCTCGATCGTGGCATAGGTAAGCTGGCTGGCATCGGATGCGTTGAGGCGCTGCTCGTAATACGCCAAGCCGCCCAGGATCAGCAACAGCACGCCGCCGACCCCCAAGGCAGGGAGCAAATAGTTGGTTTTTAGGCTGCGCGCCATCGAGTGCCTGGACCCCCGTCTCTTGAACCCATAATGATACCTGTTCGCGACAACCCCGATAAGGGGCGAGGGTACAATCGGGCTAGATGGATGCCTGTAGTGCGCGTTGACATTTATTCCGACACCGTATGCCCTTGGTGCTATCTCGGGAAGCGGCGCTTCGAACTTGCGCTCGCCGCCCGTCCGGAGTACGAGCCGCGGGTCACCTGGCGGCCTTTCGAGCTAAACCCCGAGATACCGCTGGAAGGCCTCGACTACGCAACATATTGGGCGGCCAAAATGGCCGCCCAACCGGGCATGGCGGAGGCGAATGCCGACCTCGCGCGCTTGGGCGAGGCAAGCGCCGTGCAATTTCGTTTCGATTTGATCCGGCGAGTTCCCAATACCCGCCGTTCACACCTGCTGATTGCGCATGCCGCCCGGTGCGGCCTGCAAGGGCAGGTTTTGGACCGCATCATGCGCGCCTACTTCGAAGAGGGTCGCGACATCGGGGATCCCGATGAACTGGTGCGACTGGGCCGCGAGGCTGGGCTCGTCGAGGCAGAAGCCCGCCACGCACTCATCCTGCGACGTGGTCAGGATGGCGTCGTGGCGGCCCAACGGCATGCCGCGGTTTTGGGAATAACCGGAGTTCCCACCTATGTCTTCGACGGTCAGTACACGATTTCCGGCGCCCAGGAGGTAGCGATTTTCGCCAGAGTTCTCGATCAAGTGGCAGAATTTGCAAACGCTCGAGGGGTCGCCACGTGAATGCCGTCGAACTGACGGGGCAGGCACGCACTCATATAGCCGCGGTAGTGGATCCTTGCTGCCTGTTGCACGCTCAGGTGGTGTCGCCCTTCCTGAAATTGCGCCGCGCCGCCATGGCCGATGGGTTCGATCTGGTCCCCCACAGCAGCTTTCGGGATTTTGAACACCAACTGAATATCTGGAACGGAAAGTTCAGCGGCCAGAGGCCGATGTACGACACCGCGGGCGTGAAGCTCGATGTCAGCGCGCTCACGCCTCTCGAGCGCATCAATGCCATTTTGCTGTGGTCCGCATTGCCGGGTGCCAGCCGGCACCATTGGGGTACCGATGTGGATTTGATCGATCGCAAGGCGACGGCTGCGGGGTACCAAATCCAACTCACGCCGGAAGAGTTTGCTGCGGGCGGCCCATTTGCGCCGCTCGCCGCCTGGTTGGAAATCCATGCGCCCCGGTTCGGATTTTTCCGGCCTTTTCAAGGCGTTCGCTCCGGCGTGCAGGCCGAACCATGGCATTTCAGCTTTGCGCCGATTGCCGAAATGGCCCGGCGCGGACTAAGCCCGCAAGTCTTGCAGGCGGCAATCGCCGCCGCACCGCTATTGGGCAAGGAACTCGTGCTTGCGCATCTCGATCGGCTGCACGCCCGCTACGTCGCCACTGTCGACTTGCCATAAGGCATGATTGCGCGCGCCGACTAGTAGGCCCAGAGTTCCTTCAGTCGATTCAGCATCAGCCCGCGGACCTGGCCGATCTGCGTGTCGTCCGAGGTAAACAGGGGCGGGTTTCGCCGCAGCATCGGCCAGCGCTCGGTGCTCAGTACGCGGCGCAGATAGCCGAGGTTGCGGTCGATGGCCTCCAGATAGGGGTTTCGGCCGCCGAACAGGGGTTCGACGTAGCGATAGGCATGCTCGAACTCGCCTTCGAGGCGCTCGACGCGCGTCTCGCGCACGAACTCCGGAGTCTGCCGCAATAAATCCAGGCCCGAGCTGTATTTAACCTGCAGCAAGCCGTCGTTGCCCGCCGCGGCGGCGACTCCTCCCAGCACGAATTCCGGATAGAGCCGGTCGCGGCACTTCTCGAGATAGCAGCGGTCCGCCATTTGTGCGATTAAATCCGCGGTGCCCAACAGGTGGCCCAATTTGCGATCGCGCGGATCGGCGAGCTGGATTTCGCTGAGCTTCATTTCGTAGCCCGTGAAATGCACGATTCGGGTCGCAACGGGTATCCATTTTTCCATGCCCAAGTTCGGCAGGTAGCGAGCCAGAAAACGCGCGCTGCGCGTCACGTGATACAGGGTGAATTCGGCGCCGTTGCTATGTTTGTCTTCGAATTCCCGAATGTAGCCGGCATCATGAAACAGCGACGTCACCATCCCCAGGGCCGCGCGTTCGCCGCCGAAGCGCAATCGACTCTCGACGCTGCGCTCGTAGCCCACCAAGAGCCGCGCCATGGCAAGCGTCATGTCCAGGGAGTGCTGCCGATCATGGTACAGCGTGTCGACGCCGTGATAGCCGGGCATGCGGCCGGTGAAGAGCTTGTCGAAGTCGTCGAATGCAATCGCGACTTTCTCGAAGGATTCGCCCGGCCAGGCCGCGGCGTAGAGTTCACCGACGGCAGCGCCCACCGCTGCTGTGGAACTTACCTGGACGGAATTGGCGACGTCGTAGTCGTTACGTCTAAGGTCGTACATCGCATGCAGTTTAAGCCCTTGTAGGACACTGCGCCACGTATCTGGTTCTCTTTTGCGCCGTGATCCGGCATTGGTTCGGCATTAAGTCAACGAACAGGGCGCCGCCCGGGGGTATTTAGTAAACCTTGAGACCGCCGAACTTGCGCCTGATGCGCCGCGCCAGGGTGGCGTAGCCCAGCCAGAAGCCGCCGAAAAGCGCAAGCACCACGGCTGCAGCGGCCATCAAGGCGGCCATACGGCCGCCGGCCGGGAAGGCGGCGAACGCGCCTGCCGGGGCGGCCGCCGCGGGGCTCACCGCGGACGCAGCGGCCTCGCGTGCCGCAGCGAGATCAGCCTGGCTCAGCTTGAGTTCCCGGGTCAGGCGATCCACCTCGCTGCGCGCCGCCGCTTCGGCCAGCGCCGGGGTGGTGGCGCGGCGCTGATCCAGCTCTTCCTCGAGCTGCTTGACCCGCACAATGGCGGGTTCCTTGGTGGTCAGGTAGGCCGATTTGACCCAGCCGGTTGTTCCGTCATGCAAGCGCACTTGAGTGAATTCCCCCTTTTGCTCAAGCGTCTCGACGCTGGTACCGGAGTGCAGCGTGGCGAGGCGCTGCCCTTGATTGTTCTGTTCGGCATAGACGCCGAGCACCAGCTCGTCGCTGACATACGCCGGGGCCGCGGCCGCCGGCACAGCCTGAGCCAGCAAAGCCAATAGCAGCGCGCCCGGCCGATTCACGCCGCGATTCCGGTTTGCTTGAGCAACGGCCGCACGTCCGGCTGGCGTCCGCGAAACCGGACGAACGCGTCCATCGCGTCGATACTCCCCCCGCGCGCCAGGATGGACTCGCGAAACCTGGTGGCCGTCGTGCTGTCGAACACCCCGGCCTCTTCGAATGCTTCGAACGCATCGGCCGCCAGCACCTCGGCCCATTTGTAGCTGTAATAGCCCGCGGCATAGCCGCCGGCAAATATGTGCGCGAAACTCGCCGGCATGCGGTTGAAAGATGCGGCCGGCACCACGGCCACGCGCCGGCGCACCGCGGCGAGCGTCTCGGCGACATTCGCTCCCACCTTGGAGTCGAAGTTTGCGTGTAGTTCAAAGTCAAAACTGGCGAGTTCGATCTGTCGCAGCGTATCGAGCGCGGCATTGAACGTGCGGGTACCCACCAGGCGTTGCAGCATGTCGACGGGCAGGGGTTCGCCGGAGTCGACGTGGGCCGAAATGAGCGGCAGAACTTCCGCGCGCCAGACGAAGTTCTCCATGAATTGACTGGGCATTTCGACCGCGTCCCACGCGACCCCGTTGATGCCCGCAATGCTGGGATACGCCACGCGCGTAAGCATGTGATGCAAGCCATGGCCGAACTCGTGAAACAGCGTGATGACCTCGTCATGTGTCAATTGCGAGGGCGCCGCGGCCGCCGGCGCCGTAAAATTGCATACCAACTGCGCCACCGGCAGCGCGGTACCCGAAGGCAACGATTTGGCGACGACGCATTCATCCATCCAGGCGCCGGCGCGCTTTTCGCTGCGCGAATAAGGATCGAGGAAGAAGCCCGCCACCAGCCGATCGTCCTTATCGATCAGATCGTAATAGCGCACGCTCGGATGCCAGACGCCGATCTCGGAGCGCTCCCGCACGCGAATGCCATACAGGCGATGGATCAACGCGAACAATCCGCTCAAAACTTTCGGCAGCGGAAAATACGGCCGCAGCGCTTCTTGCGACACCTTGAAACGGCTCTCTTGAAGCCGCTCGCCATAGAACGCCATGTCCCAGGCGTTGAGCTTGCGGCCCGCGAATTCCTCCAGACCGGAGTACTCCTCGCGCGCCGCCGGCATGCAGCGCCGCGCCAGGTCCTCCAAAAAGGCGAGCACTTGCTTGCTGCTTTTCGCCATGCGGGTGGCCAACGCGAACTCGGCGTAGTTGCGGAAACCCAGCAGCTTGCCGAGTTCGTGACGCAGCGGCAGGATTTCCGCAATGATGGCGTTGTTGTCGAAGCGCCCGGCGCTGGGGCCCAACTCCGAAGCGCGCGTGATCCAGGCTTCGTAGATGTCGCGGCGCAGCTGCTCGTTCTCGGCGCTGGACATGATGGTCATGTAGGTCGGCTGATCGAGTTTGAACAACCATCCGGATTGACCTGCTTCGCGCGCATCGGCTGCGGCGCGGTCAATGGTGTTGGCCGGCA
>Ga0210394_10002080_pt1 | contig 28666 bp, 27 predicted proteins | sample IncBWC12MmetaG_FD_160121 | JGI IMG/M metagenome (GOLD analysis project Ga0210394, IMG submission 160121) | Forest soil microbial communities from Barre Woods Harvard Forest LTER site, Petersham, Massachusetts, United States - Inc-BW-C-12-M | ecosystem: Environmental > Terrestrial > Soil >...
ATCGATGCGTTCTATACGTTTCTTGCCGATGACGGCTGGGCGATCGCCAGTCACATCGCGCTATCGACGCTGATGGCGCTGTTTCCGTTCCTGATCGTGCTGACATCGCTGGCGGGTTTCTTCGGCTCCAAGGAACTCGCCGACCAGGCGGCAGGGCTTCTGCTCCAGGTCTGGCCGAAGCAGGTTGCCGATTCGCTGTCGGGAGAAATCCACGATGTCCTGACCACGACCCGTGGCGACATCCTGACGATTGGCGCGGTGCTTGCCGTCTACTTTGCCTCCAACGGCGTCGAGGCCCTTCGCGTCGCGCTCAATCGCGCTTATTCGGTGATCGAGCCGCGGCGATGGTATTGGCTGCGACTGGAATCGATCGGCTATACGCTCCTTGCCGCCGTCACCGCGTTGGCGATGGCCTTCCTGATCGTGCTTGGCCCCCTGATCATCGAGGCCGTGCGGCGCCACATTCCGATGATCGTCGAGACCAACGAGAATTCCCTCAACATCGCGCGCTACAGCATCACGATTCTGGCGCTGGTGATCGCGCTGTTCGTCCTGCATGCCTGGCTTCCCGCCGGCCGCCGCGGCTTCTTGCAAATCCTGCCGGGCATCATCTTCACCCTGGCGGCCTCGATGATGTCGGGCACCGTGTTCGGACAATATCTGGCGCGCTTCGCCAACAACTATGTGACGATGTATGCGGGCCTCGCGTCCGTCATCATTGCGCTGGTGTTCTTGTATTTTCTCGCCGCGATATTCGTCTATGGCGGGGAACTCAACGCCGCGATCATCAAGTCGCGGCTGCCGCACGGCGTGTCACTTCAAGCAGCGCAGTCGCTAAAGTCCTCGGAGACACGGGCTTGACCAGAAAGGCGTCGGCGCCCGCGAGGCGTGCGGCCGCCTCGTCCTCGCTTCGGCCCGATACGCCGATGATCGCGATGCGGCCGAGCGGGGTGCCCAGCGCGCGGACGCGGCGGATCGCCTCGATCCCGTCGATACCCGGCAACACCATGTCCATCAATACCGCGTCGAAATCGCCTTGCATAATCCGGCCGGCCGCGTCCTCGCCCCGGCCGATGAATTCCGCCTGATGGCCAAGCTCGGCCAAGACCGCATTCAGCACGACGCGGCCGAACGGATTGTCCTCGACGCTGAGGACGCGCAAGCCACGCGCGTGATGCTGCAGGCCGCCGGTATCCGGACCTGGTCCCGCCGCCGAGGCCTCGGCCCGGGCCAGCGACACTGTCAGCGTGAACGTGGTCCCGCCGCCGCGCCGCGGCGTCACGACAATGTCGCCGCCCATGGCGCGCGCGAGTTGCTTTACCGACGACAGCCCGAGGCCGGCGCCGCCAAAGCGGGCGGCAATCCTCACATTGGCCTGCGAGAAGGGACGAAACAGCCGCTTGATCTCCTTGAGCGAGATGCCGATGCCGCTGTCCGAGATCGCAAAGGCGACACCGACCTTGCCTTTCACCTCGCGTGTCGGCCGCACGGCGAGCGCGACGGCGCCCTGTTCGGTGAATTTGGTGGCGTTATCGATCAGGTTTTCCAGCGCCGCCCGCAGCCGAACGGGATCGCCGATCACGAATGCGGGGAGCTTTTCCGAGATCTCGACCCGCGACAGCAAGCCCTTGGCCGTCGCCCGGCCGGCCAGCGAATCGCCGGCGTTGTGGGCGAGCGTCGGCAGATTGAAGAAGTCCTGCCGGACGCCAAGGTCGGAACGGCCGCGTCTCGCAGCATCGACAAACAAAGTCGCAAGGCTCGCCAGATGCTCGGCGCCGGCCTTGATGGTGTCGACCCAGCGCCGCTCCCGCTCGCCGAGGTCGGACGTCGCCAGCAGATCGCTGATGGCAAGGATGCCGGTCAACGGCGTGCGAACCTCGTGGGCGAAGGTGGCAAGTGCCGTCTCGACGATGCCGGGAGCGGCGGCTTTGCGTGGCTTGGCCGCTACGACACCTGCTCCGCGCTTTTTCGGCGGCGATTTTTTTGATCGCCGCAAGATACGCGGTGGGCGCGAATTCGACGCCATGATTCCCCCGACCCTGGCCAATCGCACCATGGCACGGCCGGGCGTACCGAGTCACGCCGAAGCAAAAAATCTTGTTGCGGATAGAATGTCGGCGATGCCTGGTCCTTAGGCGAGGCCAACGCGACGGCGAACCTCTGTCGCTGTTACGCCGCTGGCCCTCAACTCCCGCAAGCCGGTGGCGTCCGTTGATTTCGACAATTTTCGCTCCGATGCGTCCCGAATGAGGCGGTGATGCCGATAGACCGGAGGGGGCAGCCCGAGAAGCTGCTGCAATAGCCGGTGCACGCTCGTCGACCAGAACAGGTCCTGCCCCCGCACCACGTCCGTCACGCCCTGCAGCGCGTCGTCGACGACCACCGCGAGGTGATAGCTGGTCGGCGTTTCCTTGCGCGCGACGATCACGTCGCCCCACTCCTCGGGCCGGGCGGCGACCGTCCCCCTCTCGCCTTGCGGACCTTCGCCGCGCTCGCTCCAGCTCAGTTCGCCGGCGCGCGCGCATGCGGCGACCATATCGAGCCGCAGCGCATAAGGCGCGCCCGATCGAAATAGCCGCTCGCGCTCGTCCGGCGGCAGCGCCCGCGCCGTGCCGGGATAGAGCGGCGCGCCATCCGGATCGCGCGGCCACGCCGCCTCCTTTTCACGCTCGGCGACGAGTCGGGCAATTTCGGCGCGGCTCTCGAAGGCGGGATAGACGAGCCCGAGCGCTGTGAGCTTCTCGAGCGCCCGCCGATAATCGGCAAGGTGCGCGGATTGACGCCGCACCTGATGTGCCCAGGCAAGCCCAAGCCAGCTGAGGTCCTGATAGATCGCCTCTTCGAATTCGCTCCGGCAGCGGGACGGATCGATATCCTCGATGCGCAGCAGCAGTTCGCCGCCGCCCTCGCGCGCCAGATCGAAGTTCAAGAGCGCCGAGAAGGCATGGCCGAGGTGCAGATAGCCGTTCGGAGACGGCGCAAAGCGGAAAACGGGTGGCGGCATCACACAGGTCCCGTCATGCCCGGGCTTGTCCCGGGCATCCACGTCTTGCAAAGTGAGGCTCGACAAGCATCGCGACAAGAGCGTGATCCAAGTTTGCCGACTCTGTGCAGGCTGTCATTTCTGAAATCCGGTCCGTGCTTTGATCCTTAGGATAAGAAGACGTGGATGGCCGGGACAAGCCCGGCCATGACGAAGAATGATACAATGACCCTCCACCTCAACAGCCAGGCCGATCTCGAAGACGCGATCCGCGCGCTTCTGAAGCGGGACCCGCGGCTTCAACCCGTATTCGAGCTTGCCGGCATGCCGGCGCTGCGGCGGCGCGAGCCCGGCTTTGTGGGCCTGGCGCACATCGTTTGCGGCCAGCAGCTTTCCACCGCGAGTGCAGGGGCGATCTGGGCGCGGTTGACCGCCGCCTTCGACCCGTTTCATCATGAAAGCGTGGGCCGTGCCCGCGCCGATCGCCTGGGGCGGCTCGGTCTATCGGCGGCAAAGATCAAGACCTTGAAGAATCTGGCGCGCGAGATCGCCACCGAGCGGCTCAATCTGGACGTGCTCGCCAATGAGGATGCCGACGCCGCGCATCACACGTTAGTGTCGCTGCACGGCATCGGTCCATGGACCGCGGACGTGTACCTCTTGTTTTGCCTCGGCCATGGCGATGCCTGGCCGGCCGGCGACCTCGCCGTGCAGGAGGCGGTGAAAATCGGACTTGGGCTGAAGACGCGCCCCACCGCAAAGGAGATGGCGCCGCTCGCCGAGCCGTGGCGTCCGATGCGCGGCGCGGCGGCGCATCTATGGTGGTCCTATTACCGGGCGATCAAGAAACGCGAGGGCGTGATCGCGGGAACCGGCAAGGCGAACGGTGTTTTAAACAATGTTGCTGTTGCAAAACGGTCATCGGCAAAAGCAAAGATCGCAGCGGGAAAACCACGGAGGTCGAGCAAATGAACTCCACCGACTTCATCGTTGCACGCAGCGATTTGCACGATTGCAAATTCATCGAGACCCCATCGCCCGATGCTGCCGCGTTGGCCGACGAGGCGCTGCTGGTCAAGGTCGACCGCTTCGCGTTTACCGCCAACAACATCACCTACGCGCAGCTTGGCGACCTGTTGAAATACTGGCAGCTGTTTCCGGCGCCGGAGAATTTCGGCAAGATCCCGGTGTGGGGTTTTGGCGAGGTGATCGCCTCGCGTCATCCCGGCATCGATGCCGGCGAACGCCTGTTCGGTTACTTTCCGATGGCAACGCATCTGGTGATCGAGGCGGCCGATGTGAAAAAGCGAGGCTTCCGCGATGCGGCCTTGCACCGCCAGAGCGTGGCGCCCGTCTATAATGCCTATGCGCGGGTCAGCGGCGACCCTTCGTTTGCCGGACGCGAGGGCGATTATCAGGCGTTGCTGCGGCCGCTGTTCATGCTGTCCTTCCTGGTCGATGATTACCTGGCGGAGCATGACTTCTACGGCGCACGCAGCGTGCTGCTCTCGAGCGCTTCCAGCAAGACGGCCTTCGGCCTTGCGCATCTGCTGCACACCCAGCGCAAGGGCATCCGCGTCATCGGGCTGACGTCGGCCGCGAATGTCGATTTCGTGCGATCGCTCGGCTGCTACGACGAGGTCATCCTTTATGACCAGGTCGCCTCGCTGCCATCCGCTTCGCCGGTTGCCTACGTTGATATGGCCGGCAACAGCGCACTTCGCGCCACCCTGCACCGGCATTTCGGCGACCAGATGAAATATTCAGGGCGGGTCGGGCAGACGCACCATGGCAACTCATTGCCGCAGGAGCCGGAATTGCCCGGCGCAAAGCCCGCCTGGTTTTTCGCGCCCGATCAGATTCGCAAGCGCGCCAGCGAATGGGGCCCGGGCGGCATCGATACGCGATTTGGCGCGGCCTGGTCGGGCTTTGCCCCCACACTCGAAACGCGGCTGACCGTGGTGTCCGGCCACGGACCAGAGGCCGTGAAGCAGGTCTATCTCGATACGCTCGACGGGCGTATTCCGCCGGCGCAAGGGCATATGCTGTCGCTGGCCACCTAGTCGCTTTCTGCGCGATCTCAATCGGTATAGCCTCGGCGCGCAGAGGACACGCCGCGAAGACGGCCCTTTCGAGGTCGAGAAAATGCTGGACAGGACAGACGATATCTCGACATCGGCCGCCAACTGGCTGTCGCGATTCGAGCGCGCGCTCGCAAGCCCCGGCAATGGCTCGCTGAAGACCCTCTTTCATCCCGACAGCTTCTGGCGCGACGCTTTGGCACTGAGCTGGAACCTGCAGACCCTCAACGGCGCCGATGCGATCCTCAAGCAACTACCCGTGCTCGCGGGCCGCGCAGCGCCTCGCCACTTCCACATCGACCCCGACCGCGTGGCACCGCGCCGCGTCAGTCGCGCCGGCACCGAATCGATCGAGGCGATCTTCAAATTCGAAACCGCCCAAGGCCGCGGCAGCGGAATCCTGCGGTTGATCGCCGATGCCGCCGACGACAACGCCCTCAAGGCGTGGACGCTCTTCACTGCGCTCGACGAATTGAAAGGGTTCGAGGAGCCGCTCGGATCGGCGCGGCCGCGTGGCCAATCCTACTCGCGCGACTTTCGCGGGCCCAACTGGCTCGACCAGCGCAAGACGGCCACGACCTATGCCGAGCGCGACCCCACCGTGCTCGTGGTCGGCGGCGGGCAGGCCGGGCTTTCGATCGCCGCGCGTTGCAAGCAGTTGTCGATCGATACGCTGATTGTCGATCGCGAAAGGCGCATCGGCGACAACTGGCGCAGGCGCTATCACGCGCTGACCCTGCACAACCAGGTGCAGGTCAACCACCTGCCCTATATGCCGTTCCCACTGAGCTGGCCGGTCTATATCCCCAAGGACAAACTCGCCAACTGGTTCGAATCCTATGTCGATGCCATGGAGCTGAACTTCTGGACCGATACCTCCTTCGAGAGCGGCAGCTATGATGCAGGCAAACAACGCTGGACGGTCGTGCTGCGCCGGGGCGACGGCAGCGAGCGCATCATGCATCCGCGGCATGTGGTGATGGCGACCGGCGTCAGCGGCATTGCGAATTGGCCGGATATTCCGACGCTGAAGCAATTCACCGGGACCGTCCTGCATTCCAGCCAGTATCACGACGGCGAGGAGTGGGCCGACAAAAAGACCATCGTGATCGGCACCGGCAACAGCGGCCACGACATCGCGCAGGATCTTTATTCGAGCGGCGCAAAAGTGACCCTGGTTCAGCGCAGTCCGACCCTGATCACCAATATCGAACCGTCCGCGCAACTCGCCTATGCGGCCTATAACGAGGGCACGCTGGCGGATAACGACCTGATCGCGGCCTCCATGCCGCTGCGGTTGGCGAAAAAAAGCCATCAGATGATCACCGAGCAATCCAGGCAGTTCGACAAGGATTTGCTCGATGGCCTCGCCGCCGTCGGTTTCAAGCTGGACTACGGCGAGGACGATACCGGCTGGCAGTTCAAATATCTCACCCGCGGCGGCGGCTATTATTTCAACGTCGGCTGCTCCGATCTCGTCGCCCGCCGCGAGATCGGCCTTCGGCAATTTTCAGACATCGAATCCTTCGTCGCCGAGGGCGTTCAGATGAAGAACGGCGAGACGCTCGAGGCCAACCTGATCGCGCTCGCGACCGGCTACGAGCCGCAGGAAGTTCTGGTGCAAAAATTATTCGGCGACGAAATCGCCGCGCGCGTCGGCCGGATCTGGGGTTTCGGCGACGGGCAGGAACTGCGCAACATGTATACGCGCACCGGTCAGGACGGCCTCTGGTTCATTGCCGGCAGCCTCGCGCAGTGCCGGATCAACTCGAAATATCTGGCGCTGCAGATCAAGGCGATCGAGGAAGGCTTGCTGTAGCCGCAGCCTCGTCATTCCGGGGCTCGCGCAAGCGAGAACCCGGAATCTCGCGCCGCAACTTCTGGATTCCGGGTCCGCTCGCTTTGCGAGCGCCCCGGAATGACGGTGAAAGAGGAGCGAAAACAATGCCGACCATTCTCGGCTCAGGTGAACACCGCTACCGCGTGGTGGAAAACTGGGCGAAGTTGCCGGACGGCTGGAAGCTCAGCGATGTCGCCTCCGTCGCGGTCGACAGCAAGGACCGTCTCTACGTTTTCAATCGCGGCGAGCATCCGATGATCGTTTTCGACCGCGAAGGCAATTTCATCAAGAGCTGGGGCGAAGGCCTGTTTCATCGCGCGCATGGACTGCACATCGACGCTGACGATAACCTGTATTGCACTGACGACGGCGACCACACCGTGCGCAAGTGCACCACGGACGGCAAGGTGCAGATGACCATCGGCATTCCCGAAAAGCCGGCGCCGTTCATGAGCGGCGAGCCGTTCCATCGCTGCACCCATACCGCGCTATCGCCCAAAGGCGAAATCTATGTGTCGGACGGTTACGGCAACGCCCGCGTACACAAGTATACGCCCGACGGCAGACTGATCAAAAGCTGGGGCGCGCCGGGCAGCGATCCCGGCCAGTTCAATATCGTTCACAACATTTCCACCGATGCCGATGGCTGGGTCTACGTCGCCGACCGCGAGAACCACCGCGTGCAGGTATTCGATGGCAATGGCAAATACGAGACGCAGTGGAACAATCTGCACCGGCCGTGCGCACTGCATTGCTGCGGCGGCAAATCGCCCACCTTCATCGTCGGCGAGTTGGGTCCGGGCATGGCGGTCAACCGAATGGTGCCCAATCTCGGCCCTCGCCTGACCATCGTCGATTCAAAAGGCCAGCGCATCGCGCGGCTCGGCGGCGAGAATGGCCCTGGCCTGGAAGTCGGCAAGTTCCTCGCCCCACATGGCGTGGCGCTCGATTCAAGAGGCGACATCTATGTGGGCGAAGTCGGCGTCACCAACTGGAAGACCAGCTTCGCCGACACGCCGATGCCGGCGGAGGTTGGCGTGGCCCGCTGCCTGCAGAAGCTGGAGAAGCTTCAATAGCCAATTCGCCTGGACCTCCCGAACGCCGTCGCTTCATTCAATCTTCAGGCTCGACGCCTTGATGATCGGCCACCAGCGTTCCGCCTCGGCCTTCTGAAACGCCCGCAAGGCCTCCGGCGACTGCCGGTCGCGCGGCGAGATTTGAATGCCGAGATCGTCAAATCGCGTTTGCACCGAGGGGTCGGCGAGCACCTCGCGCAAGGTCGCATTCAGCTTTTCGATAATTTCCCTCGGCGTGTCCTTTGGCACCCAGAGCCCGTACCAGAGCGAGGCGACAAATCCCGGCAATCCCGCTTCCTCGACGGTGGGGATGTTCGGCGATGCGGGCAGCCGCGTTTTGCCGGTCACGGCAATTGGCTTGATGCTGTCGGTTGCGACCAGCGCGCGGAAATTGGACGACGGCTCCATCATGAAGTCGATCTGCCCCGCCAGCAGGTCCTGCATCGCCGGCGCGTTGCCGCGATAAGGCACGAACTGAAATTTTGTGCCTGTCTCTTTCTGGAACGCGATACCGGCGAGATGACCGGCCGCACCGACGCCGGCGATCCCCACCGAGACCTTGTCGGGATTGGCCTTGAGATAGGCGATCAGCCCTTTGAGATCGTCCGCCGGCAGGTTCCTTCGCGCGGCAATCAGCAGCGGTTCGTTGCCGATATAGATAACCGGCTCGAGATCTGTCAGAAGATCGAATGACAGCGCATACAGTCCGCCGGTGAGCATATGGGTCGTCGACGTGCCGATGGAGAGCGTATAGCCGTCCGCCGGCGAACGAACGGCGCGGCCGACCCCGATGCTCCCGGCAGCACCGCCAACGTTCTCGATGATGATGGGCTGCCCGAGCGCCGGTCGCATCTGCTCGGCGAGATACCGCGCCAGCGTGTCGGTTGCGCCTCCGGCCGGGAACGGCACGATCATCGTAATGGGCCGAACCGGATAGGGTTGCGCCGCGAGCGCCCCGGTCCATAAAAGCGTGGCGATGGCGATAACCATCGACGCAAGCCGATCGCGCATCGGATGCCCTTCGAAGCCGCAGACATACCGATCAGTCATCGCCGACCGCCTCGCGCCGCCGCCGCTCGGATTCCTCGGCGTAACGGCGCATCGCATGGGCCTCGTTCAATATTCCGATCGGCCTGTTATCACCGCTCTCGACCACGGTGAGCGTTTCGGCTTCGGCCGCATCGAAAGCCGCGATGGCTTCACGGATGTTCATGCCGGGCTGCAGGACGATGCGGGGATAATGAAGGATACCAGCCAGGCTTTTGGTCGCATCGATGTCCACCGCATGGGTGTCCGATACCAGCACCATCCCCGCATAGTGACCCTCGTCGTCCACGGCGACAACCTGGGTTTTCGACCCCGGCGGAAATTTGACACGGAACTCGGCGATCGACGTCGCGGCGTTTACGGTGACGAGGTCGGGCCGCATCAGCCGCCGCACGGTGAGATCGCGGATCCATCCGACATCGGCGGCACTGCGAATGGTCTCGCCGCGCAGGTGCAGCCGCCAGGTGGCGAACGAATAGCCGAACAGCTCGCGGGTGATCTGGGTCGAGATGATGACCGCCGCCAGCACGGCCGTGGTCAGCCAGAGGTCGCCGGTCGATTCCAGCGCGATGAACGACATCGTCAACGGGCCGCCGATCACCGATGCCGACAGCGCGCTCATGCCGACGATGGCGTAGACGTTGGGATCGAGGTGGAGGCCGGGCCAGACAATATCGAAACCGGCCGCGAACAAGCGTCCGCCGATCGCGCCCAGAAAGAGCGTGGCAAAAAACAGCCCGCCGCGAAAGCCGCTGCCCAGCGAAATCACGGACGCCACCGCCTTCAGAACGAATACCATGGCGATGAAAGCCAGCGGCATCGTGACAATACCGTTGAAGTGCAAGGCGCCGTGCCCCGACGACAAGACCTCCGGCGTCTGCAACGCCAGCACCCCGACGGCAAGGCCGCCAAGCGCCGGGCGCAGCGGCGGCCAGAGGCCGATCCGTGACCACAACGTCTCGCAAAGCCCGACACCGCGCATGATCCCAATACCGAACAGCGCGGCAAGAACACCGAGCAAAACCGCCACCGCGATATCGCGTCCGAATACGTCGCCGACGGAATCTATTCTGATGCCGAACGACGACGGGACAAAGCCGCGGGCGACAAAATAGCCGATGACCGAGGCAACCCCGACCGGCGTCAGGCTTGCGGGCGTATATCCCCCGAGCACAAGCTCGAAGGCGTAAAAGGCGCCCGCCAGCGGCGCGCCAAAGGCGCCGGCGATAGCCGCAGCGGCGCCGCAGCCGACCATCAAGCGCTGGTCGGCACGGCGCAGATGAAAGCCGCGGCCGAGCGAGGCGGCAAGCCCGCTGGACAACTGGGTGTATCCCGCCTCAAGCCCGACCGAGGCGCCGACGCCACTCGACCAGATCGTCTGCAACGCCACGATCACACTGCCGCGAAACGACATCCGCCCGCCATGCAGGGCATTGGCCTCGATCGGGTCGACCTCTCGCGCCGGCCGCCAGCGCAGCAAGAGAAGAAAGGCAATCCCAAGCAGGAGGCCGCCGAAACAGGGAACCAGCAAGGCGCGCGTCGGCTCGATTCGAAACTGACTTGAAAGTCTGTCTGCGGGATCGATTTCAAATAGCAACACGTGGAACACCTGCACCGCGGCGCTCATGGCAGCCACCACCAGCCCGCCGGCAACTCCAACTGCCGCCGCCAGCGCGACCAGACTCGTCTCATGGGCCCGGACGAAGGCCCGGAGCCGGCGCGGCGCCTCAAGGTAGGGGGACTTGGTCATCATCGGCTGGCGATCATTTTGCCGTGTCCAATCGCGGCCAAAATGTGCCGCCAGCTTCGTTTAGCGGCCTTGGCCGCGCCCTCGCAATCCGGCTGCGGGCCAAACCGGAGACCGGATAAGGCCGCCTATGCTCTTCACAATCCCGTCACGCTGCATGTAGTATGTCAACTCATGCTGCTTCGCAGCGATATGGAGGCCGGGAGCGTTACTTGAACGCACATGTCTCGCAAGGCGGTTGGCCGGTACTGGTGCTGAATGCGGACTTTCGGCCGCTGAGCTATTATCCGCTCTCGCTGTGGTCGTGGCAGGACGCGATCAAGGCGGTGTTTCTCGACCGCGTCAATATTGTCGAGCACTACGACCGCGCGGTACGCAGCCCCAGTTTCGAAATTCAACTGCCGAGCGTGGTGTCGCTGAAGTCCTTCGTCAAGCCGACGACGCATCCGGCCTTTACCCGGTTCAACGTATTCCTGCGCGATCGTTTTTCCTGCCAATATTGTTTGGCCAGCGACGATCTCACCTTCGATCACATCATCCCGCGCAGCAAGGGCGGGCAAACCACCTGGGAAAATGTGGTGGCCGCTTGCTCGCCGTGTAACTTACGCAAGGGCAACCTGACGCCGCAGCAGGCGCGGATGTTCCCGAGGCAACATCCGTTCGCACCGACCGTGCATCAGCTTCATCGCAATGGCCGGCTGTTCCCGCCGAACTACCTGCACGATAGCTGGCTCGACTATCTTTATTGGGACACCGAGCTCGATCCGTAACGGCCGCTCACCTCACTTTGCGCGAGGACGGCTTACGAGCGCGATGGCGAGTGCGACCATCATCAGAACCGCTGCGACCGCGAAGGTTATACGCATGCCGTTGGCAACGGCCTCGGCAGGCGCGGTTGTGATGTCGATTGCCGCCGTTGCAAGCGCAAACACCGCGCCCATGACGGCTGCCCCGGTGATGAGCCCGAGATTGCGCGACAGATTGAGCATGCCGGAAACGACGCCCCGCTCGGTTTGGCCGACATTCACCATGACCGCGGTGTTGTTGGCTGCCTGAAACAGCTGATAGCCGGGGCTCAGGATGGCGACGGCAGCGATATAGCCCGCAATGCCGAACATTGCCGGAATGAGCGACAATGCCAACGAACCGGCCACCATGAGCATCAGTCCAACGATGAGAACGAAGGACGCGCTCAATCGATCGACAATACGACCGGCGAGAACACCGCTCAGTGCGGAGATGATCGGGCCAATCGACATGACGGCTCCGATGACAGCCTCGTCGAGCCCGAGCGCACGCGAAAGATAGAACGGGCCGACCACAAGCGTTGCCATCATCACGGTTGAGACCATCGCGTTCAGGGCAACGCCTGCGCTCAGCGTGCGATCGCGGAACATCGTCAGCCGGATCAAAGGCGAGGATGCCTTCGCCTCGGCGAGAACGAAGAGGCCGACACCGAGGGCAGCGCCCAGCAGCAACGCCATATTGAGCGCGCCGAAATGACCGCGCCCGATCGTCATGGCGAGCGCATAGGCTGCGAGCGTCAGAACAAGTAGCAGCGTGCCGAGTTTGTCGAAGCCGCCTTGATCCGTCGACGGCGCGCGACGATCGGCGGGCAAATGGCGCGCGAGAAGCAGAGCGAGGCATCCCAGCGGCACGTTGACGAAGAAGATCGCCGGCCACCCAAAGCCCGAGATCAAGACACCGCCGAGCGACGGCCCAAGCGCGGTGCCGACCGCAGACATCGTTCCGAGCAGCCCCATGGCGCTGCCGGTCTTTTCCCTGGGAACCGTCTCGCCGACAAAGGCCATGGAGAGCGCCATCATGACGGCAGCGCCCAGACCCTGCACCACCCGGGCGGCAATCAAGAGCCAGAGCGTGAGCGCCATGCTGCACAGGAATGAGGCCGTGGTGAACAGGCCGATGCCAGCGAGCAGTAATCGCCGCCGGCCGGCGATGTCGCCGAGCCGCCCGACGCTGACGACCAGGGTGGTAACGGCAAGCAGATAAGCGAGAACGATCCACTGCACCTCTTGGAAGGAAGCACTGAACGCCTCGGCCAATGTGGGCAGACCGACATTGGCGATGCTGGTGCCGAGCGAGGATAACAGCATCGACAGCGAAAGGCTGACGAGCCCCCATTGAGCCGAGGGTGTTCGCGCCGCGCTTGCGGCAATCGCCGCTTCTTCCCGTCCTTCAACGTGAACTAAACTCTCTGGCGAGTGTCGCAATCTGAGCTTGGTCACGCTGCCGCCTTGTCGGTCCAGACACCGTCCCGCTCGACATATCTCGTCACCCTGCCGTCTTCCTTGTCCTCCTTCTTCAAATCGCGTTCTGTGAGGCGGAACAGCAGTGCCGGGTCCGTCACACATCGCGTATCGTGAATGTCGCCGGGCAGAAACACCTTGACCTGTCCGGCGCGCACCAGGGTGGCGTCCCGCTTCACGAGCCTCACTTTCCCGTCCGGGTCCTCGATCCGGACATAGGTTGCCATCTCGATTTCGCCTTGCTGCACCGCATAGATCACCCATCCCCTGCCGTGATCGTGGGGTGGTCGATAGAGGCCAGCGTATTCGGCGTGCGCCAGCAGTACGAAACCGTGCGTCGGATCCCGGTACAGCTCCTGATATGCGGGGGCATCTCTGACCAGCGCGGCTAACCACTCCTCCGTGGCGCTCGCCTCGAGGAGTGCCTCCAAATATTGCCGGCAGCTGGCGACAAGCTCGGAGCTCAGCGGTCCCCAGACCGTTCTGACCCTTTCGATAAACGCCTCCAGCGAATCCTTGACCATGTTCTCTCCTTTCAGTTCGAAGGCCCAAGAAAAGGAAAGAATAAGCCGTCGATTCATATGGCGGTAGGCGCATCAATTGCACTGTATTCGTGCGTTTCACGCCATACCTCAATCAAATCGTGCTAGGGTCGCTCCATGGCAAAGCCCGATCTCAACCTCCTCATCACCCTTGACGCGCTGCTTGCGGAGGGCAGCGTTGCCCGCGCCGCGCGACGGTTGCGGCTGAGCCCCTCGGCGATGAGCCGGGCGCTGGCACGGTTGCGCAAGACCACGGGCGATCCGCTCTTGGTCCGGGCGGGACGCGGTCTTGTTGCCTCACCCCGGGCGATCGAACTCCGCGAGCAGGTCAGCCAGCTCGTTCAGGACGGGGAAGCCGTCCTGCGCCCTGTCGAGAAGCTCGACATCAAGAGCCTCGCGCGGACATTCACCCTGCGAACCAGCGAGGGTTTCGTTGAGAATTTCGGACCGGGCCTGATCGCCCGCGTCGGCAAGCAGGCTCCCGGTGCGCGGCTGCGCTTCGTGCCGAAGCCCGACAAGGACAGCACGTTGCTTCGCGAGGGAACCGTCGATCTGGAAACCGGCGTGGTCGGCAAGACGACGGCCCCGGAGGTGCGCACCCAGGCATTGTTCCGGGACCGTTTCATCGGCGTAGTCAGAGACGGGCACCCGCTGAGCACGGGCAAGATCACACCCGCCCGCTATGCGAATGGCCGGCACATCCTCGTCTCACGGCGAGGTCTCGAGAAGGGGCCGATCGACGACGCATTGGCATCGTTCAAGCTGGAACGGGAGATCGTTACGACCGTTGGCGGCTTTTCGGTCGCCTTGGCGCTGGCTCGGGCCTCCGAGCTGATTGCCAGCGTTCCGGAGCGGCACACCGGAAACCTGCGCGCGGGAATGCACTGGTTTCCCCTCCCCCTCGACATGGCTGATTTCACGATTTCGATGCTCTGGCACCCGAGGCTGGATGCCGATCCCGCGCATCGCTGGCTGCGTGGCTGCGTTCAGGAGGTTTGTGCCGAACAGCTCGGCGGTCTATCGGCCCGCGGAAAGCGCCGCCCGAAGGCGAAATGATATCGCGCGCCTATTCCATCTGCGCGGACATGCTGGTCGGTGCGAAAGCCTTGCCCGCCGGATAATCGGGGTTGATAGCTCGTTAATTCGGCGCGGATGGCGGCCGATTGCCGCGCTCCCCGCGCCGAAATAATGCTTTATTGAGAACGCTTGTGCGCGATCAGAAGAAGCCAGGGCTCATATCGAGGCCGCTGGTCGCGACACAGACGCATACGACCAGCGCCAGACCGCACATCACCGCCATCACGGTCATGAAAAGGCTGGTCGTTTCGGCCGGAACAGCTTCACTGGAGATTTTGGTAACGGTGTCCATTTTCGCCCCCATTTTGTTTTAAATTTATGGGAGGCAGACTAGCTGCAAACTCTTTATGCAAGCTTGCGACACATCGTTAATTTAGCGATATTTCGATCTATTCCGGTGCTTCGATCACGTGGAGCAGCGGACGCCGTTTGGCCAGGAGATTCTCCATGCCCGCCCTCACCGAATGGAAAGTGCCGCCGGCCAATCAACCCCGCGTCGGCGACTATGGCTTCGATCTCGATCGTGCGCTCTCTTCTGTGGTCGGTCTGCATTCGATCATTCCATCGGATGCGTTCAGTGCCGATACGCTCGGCACCGAGCGGGCCGGCAACGGCGTCATCATCGACGAAGGGCTGGTGCTGACCATCGGCTATCTGATCACGGAGGCCGAGGCCGTCTGGCTGCATGTCGGCGACGGACGTGTGGTGCAGGGTCACGCGCTCGGATTCGATTCGGTGACCGGCTTCGGCCTGGTACAGGCACTCGGCCACCTCGATCTCGATCCGTTGCCAATCGGCTCTTCGGCCGCCACCGAAATCGGCGATCGCGTGGTGCTCGGTGGCGTCGGCGGGCGCACGCGGTCGGTAGCAAGCCAGATCGTCTCCAAACAGGAATTTGCGGGCTATTGGGAATACATGCTGGACGAGGCGATCTTCACCCATCCGGCCCATCCCAATTGGGGCGGCACCGGGCTGATTTCGGAGCGCGGCGAGCTCATCGGCATCGGCTCCCTCCAGCTTGAGCGCGAGCGCGACGACAAGCCCGAACATGTCAACATGGTCGTGCCGATCGATCTCCTGAACCCGGTGCTGGACGATTTGCGCAAATTCGGCCGCGTCAACAAGCCGGCGCGCCCCTGGCTTGGGATGTATTCAACCGAGATCGACAATCGCCTCGTCATCGTCGGCGTTTCCGCGAAAGGACCCGCGGCCGGCGCCGAACTCAAGGCCGGCGATGTCATCCTCGCCATCAACGGCGAGAAAATCACAAGTCAGGCGAGCTTCTACCGCAAGCTCTGGGCGCTTGGGCCGGCTGGCGTGGACGTACCCCTGACGGTGCACCATGAGGGCGTCACCTTTGATGTCGTGCTGGCATCGACCGACCGGGCGCGCCTCCTGAAGGCGCCGCGTCTGCATTGAACCCTGAACGCCTACATCTGGACACGCCGATGAGCGAGGCCGTGATCGACGACGTGGTGGCGGTGTTGCCGCCGCTTCTGCAAGCGATCGAGACGCTCGGCTTCGTCGCGCGCAACTTTCATCCGCCCTCCTTCGACCGCGTGATGGAAACCGCCGGCCAGCCGGACGAGGATCTGAGCGCGGTCCGTCCAAGATTGGCCAACTGGCCGGCGGAGTTTACCGAGCTGCAGAACTCGCTTGAGACGGCAAGCGATGCGGCGCTCGCCGCATTCGCGGGCCTGCGCGCGGTGCGGGCCGGCCAGGGCGACATCACCACCGCGTTTCGCGCGCTGCGCCAGTTGCCCCGCGCCGAAGAGGCGCTCTATCCGCTTGCCGCAAAATTTCCGCCGGTGAGCAGCTTTTTCCTCAATCCCGAGCTTTGCGAGGATGCCGACCTGTTGGCGCGCCTGGCCATGCCGGCCAACGAGGCGACCGGCATTATGCACGATCACAACGAACCGAAGAGCCGTGGCGGCTTTTCACTCTACGTGCCGGAATATTACACGCCCGATCGCGCCTGGCCGTTGGTGATGGCGCTGCATGGCGGCAACGGCAACGGCCGCGGCTTCCTGTGGCGCTGGCTGCGCGATGCCCGCAGCCTCGGCGCGATCCTTGTTGCTCCCACCGCCATGGGAGCTACCTGGGCGTTGATGGGCGAAGACGCCGACACGGCGAATCTTGCCCGCATTCTGGATTCCGTGCGCAGCCGCTTCAACATCGACCCGAAAAGATTGCTGCTGACCGGGATGAGCGATGGCGGCACGTTCAGCTATGTCACCGGGCTCGAGCCCGCCTCGCCTTTCACTCACCTTGCGCCGGTGGCGGCAACGTTTCATCCGCTAATGGCCGAAGTGGCCGACGCCGAGAGACTACGGGGCTTGCCGATCCATATCGTGCACGGCGCGCTCGACTGGATGTTTCCGTTGCAGACGGCTCGCCTGACCCGCGACGTGCTGACCGCAGCCGGCGCCGATGTCACCTACCGCGAAATCGACAATCTCAGCCATTGCTATCCGCGCGAGATGAACGCGCCGATCCTGCAATGGCTGGGCGGTGGCCAGCGATAAGATTTATACCAGGCCACCATTGGCGCGCAGTACCTGGCCGTTGATCCATCCGCCATCAGGTCCTGCAAGAAACGAAACGACGGAGGCGATATCTTCCGTGGTGCCGAGCCGCTCCAGCGGGGGTATCTTTGCCATGCGCTCGATCAACTCGGGCGATTTGCCGGTGAGGAAAAGCTCGGTCGAGACCGGGCCCGGCGCCACCGCATTGACCGTGATGTGACGGCCGCGCAATTCCTTCGAAAGGATAGCGGTCATCGTCTCCACAGCCGCCTTTGTCGCAGTGTAAACACCATACGTTTCGAGTTTGGTGCCGACGACGCTGGTGGAGAAATTGACGATCCGGCCGCCGTCGCGCAGGCGCCTTGCCGCCTCGCGCATCCCGTTGAAGCTGCCTTTCAGATTGATCGCGATCTGTTCATCGAATGAGGCGCCGTCGCAATCGGCGATTTTCGCAAGCTTCATGATGCCGGCATTGTTGACGAGCACGTCGACACCGCCAAAGGCGCGCTCCGCGGCGTCAAACACACCGCGCACCGCGTCCGCATCGCTGACGTCAGCCTTGGCGGCGAGCGCCCGCCCGCCTGTCGATTCGATCGTGCGAACGAGCGTCTCGGCGGGCCCACTGCTCGCGGAATAATTGACGACGACGGCAAAGCCGTCAGCGGCAAGGCGCGCGGCCACGGCTGCGCCGATACCTCGCGAAGCCCCCGTCACAATCGCAACCTTCTTATTCTTGTCGGTCATATTATGTCCTCCCGATCACGTGGCATCACAGGCGTCTCAGACCTTGTCATCAAGATAGGTGATGAAGTACGGGGAACCAATCCCGGTCCAGCCCGTTGTCGGCTATCATTTTGGAGGCAAAGGGATGCGAATTTTTCTGGGAATGATCTTGGGCGCGGTGCTGCTTGTCGCTGGCGTCTATATTTATGATTCACAAACGACTTCGACGGTCGCAAACGGTCAGGGTGCGTCCGTCAGCCGAACCATCGTCAATTGGGACGTGGCTTCGGCGGATTGGCGCGCACTGAAGTCGCGCGCCCATGAGGATTGGATCAAGCTATCGTCGAAATAGCCGCATCCAAGTCGCAAGCAAGGCGGCCCGGCGCTATTTCTTTGCCGCGGCCGCCTTTCGCGCGTCCGCAATGGCCTGGCCGAATTGCGCCATGGTCAGCACACCCGGCACACGGAATTTGCCGATGATGAAAGCAGGCGTGCCACGGAATTCGAAAGCGGTCGCCTGATCGTTATTGCGTGTCAACGTCGCATCGATGGCGCCCGCATTGGCGGCGAGATCACGATCCAGGCGTTCCATATCAATACCTGCGCCTGCGAGCGCCTCGCGGATCCGCCCTTCCGTAAGCTTGGCGTTGACGGCGATCAGCCCATCATGGGCAGATGCGAACTTGTCCTGATATCGGCTGGCCAGCGCCATCCGCGCTGCCGTCACCGACGCGGGTCCGAGGATTGGCCAGTCTTTCCAAACCAGCCTCACTTTGCCGTCCTCTTGGACGACCTGGCGCAATTCCGGTTCGACCTTGCGGCAATACGGGCATTGATAGTCGAAATATTCGACGATGGTGATGTCGCCGGCGCTGTTGCCGGCCACCGGAATGTCCGGATCGCGGAGCACCTGCGCTTCGCTCAGAACATCGTCGGCTGCGGCACGCGCTGGCCTCGACAACGCCTCTGCGCCGAGCGTCGCCGCACCGGCGCCGAGAAGCCTCAGCGCCTTGCGCCGGCTCAGCCTTAGATTCCGCCTGTTCAGATCGATCGACTGGTTCATTGTTTTCTCCGCCACGCCTTCTTCCACCAGTTACGATCAGAACGCGAATAAGTTACGCGTGAGCATATAGAGTGCCACCACGATAATGACAGAGGCGAAGACGATATTGAGTGCGCCGCGCTGCTCCGACAGCGACCGCGCCAGGCGGGTACCGATCAAGCCGCCGGCAAACCCGCCCGCGATGAAGAGCCCTGCCAGCTCCCAGGAAATCAGCCCCGACCACGCGTAACTTGCAGCCGTCGAGAGGCCAAATGCCGTCACCGCGACCAGCGAGGAGCTGACTGCATTGATGATCGGCATTCCCGTCGCCAGCATCAGTGCCGGCACGATCAGAAAGCCGCCGCCGATGCCGAAGAATCCGGACAGTATGCCGGTCGCAAGGCCAAGCCCGAGGATTGCGGGCATGTTGTCCCAGCTCATGCGCGCATCGGGAAGGCCTACGCGCGACCGCGTCTTGAGCATCAGGACAGCGATCACCAGCATCAAGAGCGCGAACAACTCCAGAAGTTTTCGGCCATCGAGCAGCTTGCCGAAAACCGCGCCCACCAATGCACCGGCAATTCCCGTCGCCGCAAAGGGAAGTGCGCAGGACCATCGCACCGTGCCGCCGCGGGCGTGATTCCACAGATTGATCGCAGCATTGACCGCGACCGCAATGGCGCTGGTTCCGATCGCGATATGAGCATCCGCGACCCCGACCACATAAACCATCAGTGGCACCGCTAGGATCGATCCGCCGCCGCCGATCAGACCGAGCGAAAATCCAACCAGTGCTCCCGATGCGACCCCCAAGCCAGCTTGCATCGCGGAGATTATCAAGAAAACCACCTCCCTGGCGGACCAGGCCTCTCACGGGCCCTGAATTCAAGTTACCGCAACAGGAAAGTTACAGCCAGCGGCACCAGGAGCGACGTCACGAGCGCGTTAAGGCTCATCGCGATGCCGGCGAACACGCCCGCGACCGCATCGACCTGAAATGCCCGCGCGGTGCCGATGCCGTGGGCTGCGATCCCCACGGCAAAGCCGCGGGCGCGAAAATCGGTAATTCCCATCCGGTTCATCAGCGGGGTTACCGCGATCGCGCCCATGATGCCGGTGAGGATCACCGCTACCGCCGTCAACGACGGATCGGCATGCAGGGATTCGCTGATGCCCATGGCGATGCCTGCGGTGACGGATTTCGGCGCCATCGACAACACCACTTCGCGCGGCAGGCCTGCGGCTTCCGCCAATAGCACGACCGAGGCCACGGCCGTGACCGAACCGGCGGCAAGCGCCACCAGCATCGGCAAGATGGCCGTGGCCACGACCTTGCGGTTTTCGTAAAGCGGCACCGCCAGCGCGACGGTCGCAGGTCCAAGCAGAAAATGCACGAACTGGGCGCCACCAAAATAGGTGGTGTAGGAAGTGTCCGTCAGCCGCAGGAACGCGCCGAGGATCCACATCGAATGCAGCACCGGATTGGCCAGCGGATGCCGGTTGGTCCAGATCGAAACCGCGTCGGCGATCGCGTAAACCAAAAGCGTCACCGTCAGCCACAGCAGCGGCGACTGCGAAAGATAGACCCAGAGCGAGAACGGGTTGTCCCTCACGGCGATTGCTGCCCGCGCATTATCAGGCGGCTGGCGAGCAGGAACGTCCCCACCGTCACCAACAGTGTGATCAGGACCGAAATCGCCAGCACGCCGAGAAAGGCAATGCCATGGTGGACAATGAGATCGATCTTCTGGACCACGCCGACACCGGCCGGAACAAACAGCAGGGACAGATTGGCGAGCAGGCCGGCACTGGTCGTTTCGACGCCACCGTCCTGCAGCGGCCCGCGCGCCAGCACGGCGAAGCGGTCGCGCATCAACAGCAGCAACAGAAGCAGCATCAGGCCGATGACCGGGCCCGGCATCGGCAGGCCAATTCCGCGGACGAATGCCTCACCCGCAAGCTGACACAGCAGGATGAGGCTGAGGCTCGCTATCATGGCAATTCACCAGCCGGGTTTAGCCCTTCAGGCGGATGATGCACTCGGCATAATAGCCGCCGTCCTTTTCGACCCACACCAGGCCGCCATTGGCTTTGGTCGCCTTGTTGGCCGTGAACTGATCGGCGCAGGTCTTGGTGCGGGCCTTGTCGAGATCTTTCTCGTTCTCGTATTTCGGCGAAATCCCCGTCGGGAAGACAGCCGTGGTCTCATGCTTTCCGCACTCGTCGCGGCGGAAGTCGACCCATTTGCGCCCCTGCAACTTGCCGGCAAGTTTTGCTTCCAGATATTTCACCGAACATGCCGGGATCGATAGCGCCGACTTCTCGGCGGGAGCGACGGTCGTCGGCGGGACGGTTGCGGCAGGTGGCTGCCCTGGCAGAGGCGTCGAAGCCGCGCCAGGCGGGGTTTGCGTTTCCGTCTGGGCGATCGCCGGCAAGAGCATATGAGACAAAAGCATCAGCGCCGCGGCGGCAACCGTTTCAAATTTTCTCATACCTTCTCCCGCACGGTGGAAAAGGCCCAGGCCAATACGGCCCGGGCCTTATGGCGATCAAGCCGGCCCTTTCAGGCGCTTGTTGCATTCGCTGTAGTAGCCGCCGCCCTTCATGATCCACTTCAGGTCGGCGTTGCCGTTCGTCGCCTTGTTGGCGTTGTACTGATCGAGGCAGGTATGCATCCGCGCCTTGCCGGCGCTTTCCTGGGCGTATTTCGGATTGAGGCCGATCGGGAAGATCGCAGGCCCGCTCGGGAATGCCGGCGCAGCGGCGGGGGCCGCGGCCTTCGGCTTGGCTTCGGCGACAGGTGGCGGAGGAGCCGCAGGTGCGGCGGCCGGTGCGGCCATGGGCGTGGCGTCCGCGCCGCACTGCGCCTTGCGGAAATCGTTCCACTTCTGGCCGTTGAGCGTGCCGGCCGACTTGGCGGCCTGATACTTCGCACTGCACTCCTGCGTGGACAGGGCTTGTGCGGGCGCCGTGGCCGCGAACGCGGCAAAGGCCGACGCTGCGGCAGCACACAATAATTTGGCTTTAATGGTCATCCTTGCTCTCCTTGGGGGATGCTGGTCTGAAGATCCCCATCCTAACGTAGCCAAGGCATGTGACAACGGCCATCCTGGGTTGCGCAAAAATATCGCGTCGCGAAAACACGACTGAAGCACTCATTCATGCGCGGTTCAGCATCGCGGCGCAACCGTGGCTCCCTTTCCCAAACCCGAGGTACTTCTCATGACGATCTCTTCCCGTACGGTCGCAACCGTTCTTGCATCGCTCATCCTGTTCGCCAGCCCGGCTTTGGCCCAGACCACTGCGGCACCCGCAGCCAAGACGGATTCGGCAGCGCCCGCGGCAAAGACCGCCAAGCCCCGCACCGCCGAATCGCTCGAATGCTCCAAGGAGGCGGACGCCAAGGGGCTGCACGGCAAGGAGCGCAAGAAATTCCGTTCCGAATGCAAGAAGGCGGCCATGGAGAAGAAGTAACTTCGCTTCGGTTTTCCCATCCTCCTGACACGGGAGGATGGGATGCCAAAGCGTGACTGTCCAGTCAGGGCAAGCAAGCGCCGGTCGTTTTCGACCTCGGTCAAGCTGCATTGCAGCGACCCCCTCAGCGCATTTGTCGCTTGATCACGGATTTGCCATAAGGCGCCGTGAACCAGATGCCTCAATGGGTGGCCGATGCCATCCCCAGCCGCGTCAAAACCCTCCAAGCCCTCGAAGCGCTTTCGATCGGCACGATCGGGGGGGTGCTGTTTCTTGTGGCGGGGTTGCCGGGCGGGCTGATCTCCGGCGCCATGCTGGCGGTCGGCGTCGCCGCGATGCTGGGACGGCCGCTTTCCGTGCCGCCGCATCTCACGCAGGCGGTGCTGGTCATGCTCGGGATTTCGCTGGGCTCGCTGATGTCACTGCAATTGCTGCAACACCTTGGCACCTACCCCTTGACCATCGGACTTCTGGCGCTGGCCACGTTCTGCACCACCTTTGGCTCCAGTTTTTACCTCCAGCGCATGCATGGCTGGGACCGTACGTCGGCCTTTCTGGCGGCAAGCCCCGGCGCATTGTCGCAAATCGCCATACTTGCGATCGAAAAAGGCGCCGACATGCCGGCGATCGCGGTGGTGCAGACCCTGCGCGTGATCATTCTCACCGCCGCTCTGCCGTTGATCCTGGCCGTGAGCGGAATGACGTCGTCTTCCGCGCCCACTTTGACCATGACGGTCGCCTCCCCGATCGGCCTGGTCGGGTTGATCGGAGCATCGGTATCCGTCTCGCTGTTGCTCAGAATGGCGAAATTTCCGGCGAGCTGGCTGTTCGGCGCCATGATCGGGTCAAGCATCCTGCATGGCGCCGGACTGATCGAGGGCGGTTTGCCGCCTTTCCTGCGGGGGGTCGCGCTGATCGGCATCGGCACGCTGATCGGCTCGCGCTTCACGCGCATGAAGTCGAAGACGCTGTTTAGTCATCTCAATGCGGGAATTGGCTCTTTCGTGATTGCAATTGTGATCACGTCGGCCTTTGTCGCGGTGATCGCGCTCACCACCCATGTGCAGCTCGCCGATATCCTGGTCGCCTATGCGCCCGGCGCCATGGACGCGATGCTGGCGCTCGCGCTCACGCTGCACATCGACCCGATCTTTGTCGGCGCCCACCACTTGTCGCGCTTCATCTTCGTCACGATCGCAACGCCCGGGATCGTCCATCTGTTCGGACGCCCGCAGGAGGATGTCGACGACTAGTTTTGCTGGATCGACCGCGCGATGCCCCGCAGCGCGATTGCCGCCATCAGGAGCGAGATCAGCACATTGTAGCCGGCGAGCGAAACGCCCAGAAAGCGCCACTGCACCTCGTCGCAGCGGATCACCTTGACGGTATCAAGACGCTCCAGGAGCGTGCCGGCGCTGCCAAGATTGCCGACCGGGCCGGTGCAATCGGTCGGCCCCTGCCAAAAGCCCCATTCGACACCGGCGTGATAGGTGCCGAGAATGGCATTGCCGAGCGCAGCCAAAGCGAGAATGGCGAGCCCGCCCAGTAGCAACCAGCGCGGGGCTGACTTCCCTGCCGCGAGCGCGATCAACGCGGCGAAGGGGATCGCGAAATAGTAGGCGTAGCGCTGTTCGAGACAGAGCGGGCAGGGCCTGATATCGAGCACCAGCTGGAAATACCAGGCGCCGGCGATTGTCGCCGCCGCGATGCCCAGGATCAAAACCGCTGCGGCCAGCGCCGGCCGGGCACGGCGCGGATCCTGCGAAATGGCTGTCACATCCGACGTCACAAGGAGCGTCCTATCGCGCGCCACCGTCGCTGTCGAGGCGCTACAGGCTCACATTGCCGTTGGCCGGGAGGCCGGACGCGACACTTTACCCTTGAGGGTTCGCCCCTCGCGGGTTGACCGGCAGTCGCGGCCCGCTATATTCCGCCGGCTTCGCGACGCCGCTTGCCGGCTTAACCGAAGGCCCCTGTGGCGGAACTGGTAGACGCGCTCGACTCAAAATCGAGTTCCGCAAGGAGTGCTGGTTCGATTCCGGCCAGGGGCACCAAGCTTCGCCGCTTCGCGGCTACGCTTGGCGCTGCCAACCTCGCTCTGTCGTAGCGAAGCGGCGAAGCGTGTCCGGCGAAGCTTGAGCGAAGCGAAAGCGAAGACGGACGACCCTACAGCCTACGCTTGGCGCAGCCAACCTCACTCTATCGTAACGAACGGGCGAAGGCTGCCGCGCCGCATCTCTATTCGGCGGCAACGGCCGGCTCGGGATAATCGGTCATTTCTTCCGAGATCGGCCAGTTCGAAGGCGCCGTGGCCGGGCGCGTTGACCTTCGCCTGAATCGATCGAGCGCCAGGTAGACAACGGGCGTCGTGTAAAGCGTCAGGAACTGCGAAACCAGGAGACCACCGACCATTGCGTAACCGAGCGGCTGACGGATCTCGGACCCCGTACCGTGCCCCAATGCCAGCGGCACGCCGCCGAGAAGGGCCGCCATGGTCGTCATCATGATCGGCCGGAAACGCAGAAGTGCTGCCTGATAGATCGACTGCTCGGGGCTCAGCCCCTGGGTGCGTTCGGCGTGAAGCGCGAAGTCGATCATCATGATCGCGTTCTTCTTGACGATACCGATCAGCAGAATGATGCCGATCAGCGCGATCACGCTCAGTTCGTAATTGAACGCCAACAGAAATCCGAGCGCTCCCACGCCGGCGGATGGGATGGTCGACAGGATCGTCAAGGGGTGAACAAAGCTCTCATACAAAATCCCGAGTATGATGTAGACCGCGATCACCGCCGCCAGGATCAAAAGCGGCTGGCTCTTGAGCGAAGCTTCGAACGCCTGGGCGTTTCCCTGGAACGTGGCGATCAGCGTATCAGGCGTGTTGAGTTCCTGCTTCGCGCGCGTGATGGCGTCAACGGCCTGGCTGAGAGCTGCCCCCGGGGCCAGATTGAACGACAGCGTGGTTGCCGGGAACTGGCCTTGGTGACTGACCGAGAGCGAGCGGACGGTCGAGGTGGACGTGACCAGCGAGCCGAGCGGCACCTGGCGCCCATTCGTGGCAGGCACATAAATCAGATCGAGCGCGTTCGGATCGAGGTAGAACGCGGGGTCGACCTCAAGCACGACCCAGTAGCTGTTGAGCTGCGTGAAGAACTGGGCGATCTTGCGCTGACCGAATGCGTCGTAGAGGGTGTCGTCGATCGCCTGCGTACTCACGCCCAGACGCGCGGCGGCGTCGCGATTGATCGCAAGCGATAGCGTAGGCCCCGCAATCTGGTGATCGGTGGCGACATCCCGCAGCAAGGGGCTCGCCTGCAGCGCGCGCAAGAGGATCGGGCTCCAGTGATTGAGCTCGTCGAGATTGGCGTCCTGCAATGTGTATTGGAATTGTGTGCGGCTGAGCCGACCGCCGACATTGATGTCCTGGGAGGGTTGCATGAACAGGGCAACGCCTTCGACAGCCGCCAGCTTTGGCCGGAGCCGATTGATGATCTCGCTGGCGCTGGCATCGCGCTGATCGCGCGGCTTCAGATTGATGAGGACGATGCCGTTGTTGACGGTTGCGTTGAGGGTACCGGCACCGACCACCGATATCACGCCGTCGATGCCCGGATCATGACGCACGATGTCGACAAGCTGCGCCTGGCGCTGGCGCATGGCCGGATACGAGATATCCTGTGCCGCCTCGGAGACCGCGACGATGAACCCGGTATCCTGCTGCGGAAAAAATCCTTTTGGAATGATGACATAGAGGTATGCGGTCAGAGCAACCGTACCGGCCGTTGCCAGCAGCGTGATCACGCGATGGCGCAGTACCCAGCATAGCCCACGGTCGTAGAGGGCGAGCATGCGGTCGAAACAGGCTTCCGCGAACAGATAGAGCCGGCCGTGGCGTTCACTGCGCGGATCGCGCAACAATTGCGCGGACATCATCGGGGTCAGGGTCAGCGAAACCACGGCCGAGACCAGGATCGCAATACTGACGGTCGCGGCAAACTCACGGAACAGACGCCCGATCAATCCGCTCATCAGGAACATCGGAATAAACACGGCGATCAGGGAGATGCTCATCGACACGATGGTAAAGCCGACTTCTTCCGCGCCCTTCAGCGCCGCTTGAAGCGGCGACGCACCCTCTTCCAGATGCCGCGAAATGTTTTCGACCATCACGATGGCATCGTCGACCACGAAACCGGTGGCGATAGTGAGCGCCATGAGCGAGAGGTTGTCGAGGCTGTAGCCGAGCACGTACATCACAGCGAGGGTGCCAATCAACGACAGCGGCACCGCGATGCCCGGAATCAGGGTCGCTCCGAGATTGCGCAAGAACAGGAAGATCACCAGCACCACCAGACAGGCGGTGAGCGCCAGCGTGAACTGAACATCATCGACCGACGCACGGATGCTCTGGGTGCGGTCGCTCACGATGGTAAGATCGATGGCCGGCGGGATCGAAGCCTGCGCGCGGGGCAGCGCCGCCTTTAGCCGCTCGACCGTGTCGATGACGTTTGCGCCCGGCTGGCGCTGAATGATGACCCCGACAAACGGCTGGCCATTGAAGGTCGGCCACGACAGGGTATTCTCGACGCTGTCGATGACGGTCCCAATGTCGGACAAGCGCACCGGCGAGCCGTTGCGCCAGGCCACAATCAGCGGCCGGTAGCCGTCGGCCTTGAGGAGCTGGTCGTTATCCTCGATCGTATAGCTTTGCCGCGCTCCGGTCAGCGTGCCCTTGGGGGCATTGAGAGTAGATGCGACGACCGCCGCGCGGACATCCTCCAAACTGACGCCACGCCCGGCCAGCGCCGTGGGGCTCGCTTCGATCCGGATCGCCGGCCTGAAGCCGGCGACCTGCACCAGGGCCACGCCCTCGACCTGCGAAAGCTGCTGGGCGAGGATGCTGTCGGCGTAGTCGCTGACGACGCTCACGGGCAGGGTATCCGAGCGCAGCGCGAGCAGCAGGATCGGCGCACTTGACGGGTCGGTCTTCTTGTAGGTCGGCGGGGACGGCAGGTTCTTGGGCAGCTGCCCGGCCGCGGCATCGATCGCCGACTGCACATCTTGTGCGGCGCCATCGATGCTACGCGTCAGCGCGAACTGGATCGTGATGGTCGCGGTGCCGATGCCGCTTGTCGAGGTGAGTTGGCTGACGCCCGAGATCTGGGAAAATTGACGCTCCAGCGGCGTTGCGACCGATGACGCCATGGTCTCCGGACTGGTGCCGGGCAACTGGGCCGTGACGACGATGGTCGGAAAGTCGACCTGCGGCAGCGGGGCGACGGGAAGCAGGAAATAGGCGATCGACCCGAGCAACATGAGCGCAGTCATCAACAGGGTCGTTGCGACCGGCCGGTGGATGAAGGGCGCCGAGACGTTCACGGCGTGGGCGCTCCCGGCTGGGCTGCCAGAGTCTTTGCCGGCGCGCCCTTTGCCTCTGCGCTCTTGGCCTGTGCCGTGTCGATCACGCGCGTACCCCGCCGAAGCTTGTACTGACCATCGACCACGACGCGCTCCTGGTCCGCGAGGCCCGATTCGATCAAGGCTTTACCTTCCCAGGTCGCGGCGACGCGCACCGGGCGCGTCTCCACCGTATCGTCGGAGCGGATCACAAAGGCGAAACTGCCTTCCGGTCCCGCTTGCACCGCCGAGGCAGGCACGACGGTTCCGCGGCGCAATTCAAGCCTGAGCCAGGCATTGACAAAGGCGCCGGGCCAAAGACGCTCGTCGTCATTGGGGAAGATCGCTTTCAGCCGGGCCGAGCCGGTGCCCTGATCGATCTGATTGTCTACCAGCTCGAGCCGTCCCTCGCCGAGGTTCAAACGATTGTGCTGATCGTAGGCGAGCACGTTGACCGGACCGCGGCGCAACGCATCGGTGATCTCCGGCAGATATTGCTGCGGCAAGGCGAACACCACCGCGATCGGCTTGATTTGCGTGATCACGACCAGGCCGGTCGCATCGCTCGCGTGCACGATGTTACCCTGATCGATCAGCCGCACGCCCGTGCGCCCGGAGAGCGGAGCTGTGATCGTGGTGTAGCCGAGCTGAACCTGCGCGTTGTCGATCGCCGCCTGATCGTGCAGCACCGCCGCCTGATACTGGACCACCAGCGCGTTTTGCGTATCGACGCTCTGGCGCGTGGCAAACTCGCGCTTTACCAGCGTGCTGAAGCGCTCGAGGTCGAGCTTGGCATTGGCCAGCAGCGCCTCGTCGCGTGCCTTGTCCGCTTCCGCCTGGCGCAG
>Ga0210394_10002082_pt1 | contig 28655 bp, 25 predicted proteins | sample IncBWC12MmetaG_FD_160121 | JGI IMG/M metagenome (GOLD analysis project Ga0210394, IMG submission 160121) | Forest soil microbial communities from Barre Woods Harvard Forest LTER site, Petersham, Massachusetts, United States - Inc-BW-C-12-M | ecosystem: Environmental > Terrestrial > Soil >...
GACGCGAACGGCTCACCGCATGCATTGATTCGTCTCCGACAACCGACAACCACGAACTCTCTTCGACTCCCGACAACTGACAACCGACAACCGACAACCACGAACTCGATCCGACTCCCGACTCCCGACAACCGACAACCGACAACCACGAACTCGATCCGACCCCCGACCCCCGACCCCCGACCCCCGACTCCCGACCCCCGCCAACCAGGACAAGAACATGCGCGTCTACAGAGATGATCAGAAGTTCCTGACCTTCCGCATCAACGCCCTTCTCTGGGCGATCGTCATCATCTTCGTTTTCCTGGCGGGCTCGTTCTGGGTCGTGCAGGGCGTTCAGGCCGAGAAGTATCGCAACCTCTCCGCGTCGAACGCGCTGCGCGAGCTGGTCACGCCTGCCAAACGCGGCTTGATCCTCGACCGGAGCGGCCAGAAGATCCTCGCGGACAATCAGCCGGCCTACTCGCTCTCCCTCGATCGCATGATCATGCGGCCGATCCTCAAGGCCGATCCCACGCATCGTCAGAAGGTCGTCGCCTTCCTTGCGCAGGTCCTCGGCGTCTTGCCGCAGGAGATCGAAGCACGCTTCGAAAAGGGCAAGAACATCGCCAAAACGCACCCCATCCCGATCGCGGAGGATCTGTCGATGCCGCAGGTGGCCTCGATCCAGGCCGAGGCGCTGGCCTTTCCTGAGCTGAACGTCGAGCCGGTGCAGCGGCGCAACTACCCGTACGGAACCATGGCCGCGCATATCATGGGGTTCATCGGTGAGGCGAACGACAAAGACCTGGCCGTACGCAAGGACCTCAAACCGGGCGACCTCCTCGGCAAGCGCGGCGTGGAGCTCATCTACGACGAATACCTGCGCGGCCACGACGGCGTTCAATACTGGGAGTACGACAGCCACGGCCGGCGCCTCGCCGAATACCGTCCCGCGCGCAAAGAACCGCTGGCCGGAGACAACGTCTACCTCACGATCGACTTCGACCTGCAGCGGCGCGCCGAGCAGTACTTCATCGAAAACGAGTTCGTCGGCTCCGCCGTCGCCCTCGACCCTCGCAACGGCGAGGTCCTGGCGATGGTCTCCTCCCCCGCCTTCAACCCCAACGTCTATTCACGGCGTTTCAGCCCCGACGTCTGGCGGACCATCGCCTCGAACCCGTTCAAGGTCGAACTGAATCGCGCCATCCAGGGGCTGTACTCGCCCGGGTCGGTTTTCAAAGCGGTCATGGCCATGGCCGGCCTGTCGGAAGGGTCGATCGATACGACGACCTCGTTCTTCTGCAGCGGCAGCGGCGTCTTCTTCGGCCGCCGCTTCCGCTGCTACAACAAGAACGGCCATGGCGACGTCAGCGTCGCCAACGCCCTCAAAGTGTCGTGCGACATGTTCTTCTTCAACGTCGGGGCGCGGCTCGGCGTCGACAGGATCGCCGAATATGCACACAAGCTGACGTTCGGAGAAGTCTCCAGGATCGATCTTGACGGCGAGAAGCCCGGTCTCGTTCCGTCATCGCAATGGGCGGCCGTCAAGCAGCACCGCAAGTGGTATCCCTCGGAGACGATCTCCGTCGCCATCGGACAGGGGCCGCTCCTGGTGACGCCGCTGCAGGTGGCCAACCTGATGGCAGCCATATCCAACGGGGGAACGGTCTATCGCCCACACGTCGTGCGGATGATCGAGAAAGTGAAACCGGACGGCAGCGTTGAGCGCCTGCAGGTGGCGAGCGAGGTGCTGCATCAAGTCACTCTCGCGCCGAAAGCGCTCGAAACCGTGAAGTTGGGACTTTGGAAGGTCGTCAACGAAGAGGGCGGAACTGGCGGCAATGCCCGGATCGAGGGCCTGGACGTCTCGGGCAAGACAGGGACCGTGCAGGTCATCGCACAGCACGGCTGGGTCAAGACCGAGGGGCTGCCGTACAAGTACAAAGACCACGCATGGTTCGCTTCCTACGCGCCGAAGGACAATCCGCGGATGGTTGTCGTCGTCTTCGTCGAGCACGGAGGGCACGGCGGCGTCGATGCCGCACCCCTGGCCAAGCTGCTGTATGAATCGCACTTCCACAGCCAGGTCACGAACGCCAGTCTGGACCTTTCCAACCCCGACACCCTCGAAGCGATCAAGGAAGGGCAGGCCCCGGTCCCCGGTCAGGTGAAGAAAGCGCCGGCGGCGCCTTCCGGATCGAACCCGAACCTGGGGCACTGAGCTTAGAAGCATCATCGCGGCCGCGGTAAGCCTCGACTGCAGAAGAACTTGGTACGAAGCATACCCCGGTGGGGGACGCACCTTACCCCAGCGGGGTACGCACCTTACCCCAGCGGGGTACGCACCTTACCCCAGTGGGGTACGCACCTTACCCCAGCGGGGTACGCACCTTATCCCAGTGGGGTACGCACCTTACCCCAGTGGGGGACGCACCTTACCCCAGCGGGGTACGCACCTTATCCCAGTGGGGTACGCACCTTACCCCAGTGGGGTACACACCTTACCCCAGTGGGGTACGCACCTTACCCCAGTGGGGTACACACCTTACCCCGGTGGGGTACACACCTTACCCCAGTGGGGTACACACCTTACCCCAGTGGGGTACGCACGGTGTCCAGGTGGGGTACCACCCTTCCACCCGGTACCGCGATGGAAATTTAACGCTTGACAAGGGGAAAGCGACTCGCTATAATTCCGCACCACAGAATCAGAGTTCGAAAGAATGAAGATTCTGGCGGCTGTCGGCGGTACGGGCGTGCTGGAAAAGCACATCAGACCTGTACCGGCGCGGGAGTTGAGTTATCTCCTCCTGCCGCGGGCTCTCGAGGTGTGTACACGCCTCGGGAAAACATCAACCGGAGGTATCGGCGCGTCGCCGCGACTTCCAGCCGGTGGCCGCTCGCACTTGTCGACGAGTCGTGAACGTAACCTCCGGCCTGACAGCTCGCGTAAGGAGAAAATGTCATGGCTAATACTGTCGATAACAACACCCCCGGTACCCCTTCCCCCGACCCCGCGAAACTGACGCCCGAAGCGGTCATCGAGCAAATCCGCACGCTGCGCTCACAGATCGGCGAGGTGACGCCGCTCTCGAAAGCGCAGCGGACCCAGCTCAAACAGCGGGCCCGCAAGCAGCCGGCCCCTGTGGTCGACGCGTCGATCAGTGTGATCGGCTCGTCGGACATGGTGGCCCAGGCTGTAGGCCAGCCGCTCGTCGACGTACTCCAGCTTCAGAGCGACTCTGTCCGCTGGAGCCTCGTCACCGACGAGCTCCGCTCGTTCCTCAAGGGCATCGAAGGGGCAAATCTGGTCCGCCGTGAGCAGCTCGCGTTCATCGCGTCCCAGGCGTACTCGTTCGGGTCGCAGCTCGCACGGAACCCGGTCAACGCCGGCCTGGTGCCGCAGGTGGAGGAGATCAAGCGTCTGAAGACTCTCACGCGCCGCAAGAAGGCGGCGCAGACTCCTCAGGCGCCGTCTCCGACGCCGGTACCCGTCCCCGTAACGTCCACCGCACCAAAAGCCTGAAAATAAGGAGGCAGTGAACCCGGGCGCGCCTATGCGCGCGCCCGGGTTCCATTGACGGTCATGAAAAACCTTACTGCACCCGAACGTGCCCTGGCGCTCATGCACGAGGTCCTCGACGTGATGCAGCGCGCCGAACAAGCCCCCGATTCGCCGGTGAACACGTTCCAGACGGGGAAGATGAGACGCAAATACCGCCGCGCTGCCAGGCGACTGCGACGACAGGAATCGCAGCCGCGCTACAGGAATCTCCATTCCGCCGAGGAGCTCGCCGGAATCTATGAACGGACCGCGGAGCGCGACGAGATGATCGAGCAGGGACTCAGGGATTTCCAACGAATCACTCTGGCCCTCGGCCGGGTCCTCGAAGAAAACGACCCCGAGGTCGGAAAAGCGATCGCGACGTTCCTCGACGAGGCGGAGCGGTTGGCGGAAGAACACGGCCCCGGCACTGAGGCCGCACAACGATACTGGCGGTTGCAGTGGTTCGGCCAGAAGGCCCACGATCACAGGCGCCGGCCGCGGGTACCGGGTCCCACGCCTCCTCTGTCCCAGGATCCCTCGATCGAAATACGCCACCATTTGACCGCGGCCGAGATCCTCGACTCTCCACCGCCGGGCGAAGCGGTCATCGCCATCCCGCCGGAAGGGAGCGGCTCCGGACGCGAACGCGTTTTTCTCCGCATCGGCCTCGGCGACGCGTCGTGGATCGGCAGCTTCGAGATCGGTCACACGAAGGTCGGTTCGGTCTCCATGATGCCCGACGACAAGCACCTCTTCGTCTCCGCCAAAGGCGCCGGCTACATCATCGACCTGAAGACGCGCACCCTCGTGGAGCAGGTCGGTACGCACGTCGCCTTCGTGTGGACGGATGCCCCCAGGACATTCTTCCTCGTCGACCACAACGGCATGACCCTGGAACTGTTCGGAACGAGCGGCCGCCTCTGGAAAACAGACACGATCAGTTCGGGAGGATTTCGAGAGATATCGCTCGAAGACGACTGCGTCTTCGGTGAAGCGCGGCAGGGATCGGGGGAGGGGTGGGTCGGTTTTTCGGTGGATGTGGCGACGGGTGAAGTGCGGTTCGCCGATGCGCTTTGAAGAAGAGAACGCCCGGACGACTCTACGCTCCGTAGAACGCGTGGTGCCGGGATCGACGTGATCACCAGCTTTTCAGCGAATCGAGGATGAAACTGAGATTGGAGTTGTGCGACACTGAGCTGTCGGAGGGATTGATGCGATATGAAGCCGGGCGAATTGTCTGGATTCCATGCGAGGTCAAACCAGGCCCCTTCTCGGACGAACGACTCGTGCGCATCCTGTCTGAGCGTGGAGAATGGGTTGGGTTCGTCAACATTGGCGACCTACGTGATCCCGTGATGGCGGGCTCGACGTTCGTTCGCGCGGTGATCGTAAACGTCGAAGGCAGCCGCTTCAATGCGAAGGTCGCCGGCGAGCCTGTGACTTCATCATTGTTCGAAGGAACGCTGAGTAAGGTCCAGCCATTTGCTGCTGTCCAAGCCTGACATCCTCGCCTACCTCCACGAAGGAAAGCTCCGCTTCGATCCTGCAATCACCGAGGAGCGGGTGGCGCAGGTGTCCGTCGATCTGAAACTCGGACGAAAGTTCACCACCTTCAAACAACCTCCCTCCTACCTTCCATGCATCAACGTCGACAAGTCACTCTGGAACTCAGCGGATCTTTGGGAGCACGTTGAAGCGGATACCTTCAGGCTCCAGCCCGGAGGGTTCGTGCTGGCGCATACGTTGGAGCGTGTCTACATTCCGCCGGATCTGGCCGGTTTCGTGGAAGGCCGGAGCAGTTGGGCGCGGATCGGAGTAACGATTCACGTCACGGCGCCGAAGATCGATCCCGGATTCAACGCCACCATCACCCTGGAGATGGCGAACTTCGGCAAGATCCCCGTCGAGCTGCGTGCCGGCATCGATGAGCCTGCGCAACTGATGCTCTTCAGGCTGTCCACTCCCGTTCCGGAATCGGATTTGTACGGAACGAGCGCGGAGGATCTGTTCCAGGGTCAGACCGATCCGATTCCTCACCACAGAAACTGAGGCGGAATGGCGGCGGTTTACAAGTTCGCGGTGGAACGAAAAGCGTAATCCGCAGATGGACGCAGATCGCGACGTGTAACGTCCTTTCCGTCAGTGGTTTACCTGAAGTGAGAAAACGAAAGTCTGGCCCTATCACTCTCCAGAATGAACCGATGACCGCTTGATTGCGATCTTCGCGTCTGTCTCGGGACACACACGATATCTACTGCTCTCGAATTCTTGTGGCGGTGCCGAGGGATATACTCTGATCATGTCGAGGTACGCCGCGCTTCTCGAACACGACGACACGTCGAGCGCCGATCACATCATCGTCCTTCACGATCTCACATGGAAAGACTACGAGCGTTTGCTCGAGATTCGTGGCGATCGTTCTGCCCCGCGCATCAGCTATCTAGAAGGGGAAACGGAGATCAAGAGCCCGTCGAAGGATCATGAGCGGATCAAGTCAACCATTGGACAGCTCCTCGAAACGTGGTGTATCGATCGTGGCCTCGAAGTGAGGCCTTTCGGCAGTTGGACGCTGACGCGAGAAGAGAACGGACGTGCCGCCGAAGCCGACGAGTGTTATACGTTTGGGACGGAGCCGCGGGAAAGCCCACAACTCGCAATCGAAGTCGAGTGGACACGAGGCGGCATCGACAAACTGGAAATCTACCGGAGGCTCGGCGTCGACGAAGTCTGGTACTGGCGCAAAGGAGCCATCGAAATCTACGTTCTCACCGAGGGGATGTTTACCCGAACGGAGCGGAGTCAGCTCCTCCCGGACCTCGACGTCGCACTGCTCGCGTCAGTGCTCGATCGCGAGACGCTCACGCAGGCCGTTCGCGATTTCAGAAAAGCCCTCGAACGGATCGCCGGCCGCCCATAGCGCGCTGCCGCAGGCGAAGTTGGGGGTCGTATCTAGAAAATCAACTTAAGTTCGTCTGCTAAGTTGATTTTCCAGATACGACCCCAACTCCACGCAAGGTCGCTCCGCGACTGGGCTCACCGAAAGGTTCAGTCTTAGGACTGGTCGCAAATTCCGAGGCGTATGGGAGTAGAGTTCTTACGGAACGTGGTGGCCTAACGGATCCAAGCCGGTGCAGCGAAGAGTTAGCCCGCTATGCGTTGGCTCAAAACACCTCGCTGAGAAGTCTCACGTACGGTGCAGGTAAGCAAAACACACCTTCTGGAGCTGTGAAAATCTCCGAGAACTCTCCGAGGCTGACCCAGTGTTGGGGAACACTACCGGGTGGGAACCAGCGGCCCCCGTACTGGTCCTCGGTGAGTTGTTCCAGAATGAGCTTGTGCATTTCGTGCCTGGCTCTTGCCGGTATCTGGCCACCGGACTGCGCCCTCACAGCCTCCAGCACCTTGCTGATGGCCATGAAGTTCCCATGAATTGCCCCGTACACGCTGACTTCCTCAGCCGCGTCTGTCAGGCCTGGCGATGCACCGGCCACAACTGCATGAAGTCGCGTAGGAAACTTTGGATCGTGCTTGAACCCGAGGATAAACATTACCTGATCAACGGGGTTGGGGTACTCGGCCTCGGAGGTCATGATAGCGCGAAGAAGAATACTTGGGCGTGGTTCATGCGGGCTAACGTTCCAAGCTCACCGGCGTGAACCGCACGCGATGAAGTATAGCTCTCGGAGAATGACGACGCGGTTCACGTCCTGTGGAGCGCAGAGTTGGGCGGCGCTTGTCGCCAGCCGAAGACGACGTGACGTGGCGAGTTACCAGCACGAGTGAGGTATCCGAGCGCAAAAAGAGTGGCTACGGGTCGAATGGGGAGCTTCGCAGGATCGGTTACTTCAGGCCATTCCGTGAGAGCGGCGTGCAGATCAACGACGGCGGATTGGTACCCCGGACTGATGAACCGTCCCGATTGTTCCTCACGAAACCCTCGTCCAAAGGCGATCCGTACGTGTGAAACAGAGAAACGTTCGAGCGGGTCGAACCGAAACCTGATAATCACTGGGCGATTCGACTGATCGTTGAGTACGTACTCGCCCGGTTCGGTGTCGAAGTTGGCGTCTGGTCGGGGAATCTGCTTCTTCTCCAAGATGTCGTCCCACGTGTATTGCATGAGCGCGTACAAAGGAACGACCTCCTGCCTCCGAGTATGGCGGACCTCCACCAGAATGGACTGCTCTGGATCAGTTCCGAGATCGATCTCGGTCCCATCGGCGGCGTCAAACAAGTGGATTGTGGCTGCGTTGAAGTCGGTTCGGATCATCAGCACGGGAAGGAGCGCTTGATCGCTCCACTTCACAGTCTCGGCATCGACCAAGGTGTAGGTAAGAATGCGTTGCGACCGGGCAAACTGTTTTGCGTCCGTCGTGAAACCACGTGCCGCTACGACCACGCCTTGATTCACCTGCAGGTCCTGAAGCCGAGCCGCGAAACTGCGAACGGGATCAAGCCCAACTGGTTCGGAGTAATCTTTGCACTCAATGACGCACACGAAGGGCAACTGCCCGACTTTGGACCGCACGACAACGTCGCATTGGTGAGCCACACCACTCCGGCCGACAAGTTTTTCATCCAGCGTGACAGCGGCATCAGGAGCAAGTTCCGCTTGAATTCGCGAGGTAAGGGCCTCGAACTTCCGCCACTCGGGTTCAGACATGTCTGTCATTTTACGCCGGCTGGGCGAAGACCTTTCGTCGTCCGCCCAACTATGATTTCAGCGACAATCCTCCCAGTCGCTGTTTCCACCCCCACGTCGCGTAATCTCCTACATGATACGCGGAAAGGGACGGGTAACGTACTCAAAACACCTTCGTTAGTCCTTCGGCGAGCGGGATGCGGGAGAATGGGCGACTCCGTTCGTCGTCTAATCTCCGAGGGCATCGAGTGGGCTCCGCACTTGCGCCCAGTCCAAGGACGTGGGTGTAGATCATGGTCGTCTTGACGTCGGGGTGGCGAAGGAGTTCCCAGGGCAACTCACTTCGGCAGGATCGACGGCAAGTCGGTCTTGTCGAAGACGCCCACCAGCTACATCACCTTGCACTCCAGCGCGACGGCCAGACGAAGGACGGTGAGGAGGTTAGGGAACTTCGCTCCCGACTCCATCGCGTGCGGCTGTGGGAGGCCTACGAGTTCGGCAAGCGCCTGCTGACTTAGGCCGCGCTTCAAACGCACTTCGCGAAGGCGTGCTCCGAAGATCTCCCCGGAGACCACCGTGAGCGGTGTGCTGGAGCGGGAGCTGGACGGTATCGCCAGCGCGCACATCGAGGAGCTGTCGGCGCGGCGCTGCCGGGGTTCGCCGAGGCGATGGCTTGGCCGGGATGAAAGGCTTATCCGCAGATGACGCAGATGAACGCAGATGGAGGACGGTTTTATCTGCGTACATCTGCGTCATCTGCGGATGGTCCTCTCGGATAAGCGCTACACGGCGACGGTCTCGGTGTTCCTGCTATGCTTTCCACCGCGATGGAGTCGAACACTTACCACGTTCAGGCAGATTGGGACCCGGAAGCGAACGTTTGGGTTGCCACGAGCGACGATGTGCCGGGATTAGCCACAGAGGCAGAGACGATCGAGGAGCTGACGGCGAGGCTCCGGACCATGATTCCTGAGCTGCTCGAAGCGAATGGTCTCCTTCCCGCGAACGTTCCGAGCGACCGTCTCGCGTTTGAGCTGACCAGCCACCGGCAGGAGCTCGTGACGCTGGCATCCTGAATGTCTGAGTCGTTTACTCGGGAGCTCAAAAGAGTGTTGCGCGACAACGCCTGTCGCTTCGACCGACAAGGAAAAGGTGATCACGAGATCTGGTTCAGTCCGATCACGAATCAATGCTTCGTCGTCGATCAGCAAATCAAGTCCCGACACACCGCCAACGCGGTCCTCAAACAAGCCGGTCTCCCCAAGAGGTTTTGAGAAGAGGCGCTCGGGGACGAGGCGGACGGCATCCTTCCGCAAGCGATCCGGAGCGCAGAGCTGCGCGTCCGGCTGCCGCGGCATCACATCGACATGCTGGAGTATCGCGCAGAACAGCAGAAGACCACCGTCAGCGGGGTGCTGGAGCGGGAGCTGGACGGCATCGCCAGCGCGCACATCGAGGAGCTGTCGGCGGCGCTGCCGGGGTTCGCCGAGGCGATGGCGTGGCCGGTGGGCTGATGAAAAGGCTTATCCGCAGATGAACGCAGATGGAGGACGGTTTTATCTGCCTCCATCCGCGTTCATCTGCGGATCTTCGGGATGAACTCTTCCATATCGCGCCGATCCCGTTTCGTCGGCCGACCGGTGCCTCGGTCGCGGAACATGGGGAAGTCGGGCTTCTCGACCACCGGCGTCTCGTCCACGAACATCGTCCGTGCGAGCTCTTTCGACTGCTGCGTGGCGGGCACCGACTTCACGATGACGCGGCGAAAGGTCTCGCCGGCGTAGAACTCGACCACATCGTTCTCGCGCACGGGAGCGGCCGGCTTGACGCTGTGTCCGTTGACTTTGACCTTTCCGCCTCGGCAGGCCTCGATGGCGTCGATGCGGTGTTTGAACAGGCAGACGTGCTTCAGCCATGTGTCGATTCGATGTCGCTGTGAGTCGCTCATTCGGAAGAGGTTATAATCCGCGCATGATCAAAGCCGATATCGTCAACAAGGTCGCGGAAGTATCCGAAATTTCGCGCGTAAAGGCGGCTCAGGCGGTCGACACGGTGATCGAGGGACTTCGCAACGCGCTCGCGCGCGGACAGCGCATCGAGCTCCGCGGATTCGGCGTTTTCCAGGTCAAGCAGCGGAAGAAGGGAATCGGCCGGAACCCGAAGACCGGTGTCGAAGTGAGGATTCCGCCCGGGAACACGATCCGCTTCAAGCCCGGCAAAGAACTACGGAATCTTCTGTAGTGGCTGCGCCCGAAAACAACCCGGGCCAGACGGTTCTCGTTCTCGATTTCGGGTCACAGTACACGCAGCTCATCGCCCGCCGGGTCCGGGAGCAGCGCGTCTACTCCGTCGTCCATCCATTCGATACGTCCATCGACAGGATCCGTGCGCTCGCACCGAGGGCCATCATCCTCTCCGGCGGCCCGCAGTCCGTCTACGCCGAGGCCGCTCCGATCTGCTCGAAGGAGCTCTTTGAGTTGGGCATCCCGATCCTGGGGATCTGCTACGGGATGCAGCTCACCGCCTACCTCCTCGACGGCAAAGTCGAGGCGTCATCGGAACGGGAATATGGCCGTGCCGAGATCGACGTCCTAAGCACCGACTCGCCGCTCTTCGCGGGCACGCCCACACACCAGCGCGTCTGGGCCAGCCACGGCGACAAGATCCTGCGGCAACCGGGAGGCTTCCGGACGACGGCGTCATCGGCGAACGCGCCGATCGCGGCGTTTGAGAGCGCCGAGCGGCAGTGCTTCGGAATCCAGTTCCATCCGGAAGTGACACACAGCGAGGCCGGTACGGCCATCCTCCGCAACTTCCTCTTCAACATCGCCCGCTGCTCGCCATCGTGGGACCTCGGCGATTACCGCAAGAGGAAAGTCGATGAGATCCGCTCCACCGTGGGAGACCGAAAGGTGATCGCAGCGGTCAGCGGCGGGGTCGACTCGTCCGTCGCCGCGCTCCTGGTGGCCGAGGCAATCGGCGAGCAGCTCACCGCAATCTTCGTCGACAACGGCGTGCTGCGGAAGAACGAGGCGGTGCAGGTGATGTCGCGGCTCTCCGAAGGCCTGGGCATGCACGTCGTCGCCGTCGACGGACGCCAGCGCTTCTACGACAAGCTCGCCGGCATCGAAGACCCCGAGACGAAGCGAAAGAAGATCGGCAACGAATTCATCGCCATCTTCGAAGAGGAAGCGAAACGGATCGCCGGCGCCGAGTTCCTGGTGCAGGGGACGCTTTACCCCGACGTGATCGAGTCCGTGTCCATCAAGGGGCCGTCGGCGGTCATCAAGACGCACCACAACGTCGGCGGCCTGCCGGAGAAGATGGGACTGAAACTCATCGAGCCCGTACGCGAGCTGTTCAAAGACGAGGTTCGCCAGTTGGGCATCGAGCTGGGGCTCGAGGAGGAGTTCGTCTGGCGGCATCCTTTCCCCGGCCCCGGCCTGGCGGTACGCATCCTCGGCGAGGTGACCGCGGCCCGAGTCGAGATCCTGCAAAACGCCGACGAGATCGTGATCGACGAGATCCGGCGCGCCGGCCTCTACCGTGAGATCGCCCAGGCCTTCGCCGTGCTTCTGCCTGTGCGCAGCGTCGGGGTCATGGGAGACGAGCGGACCTACGAGAACGTGGTCGCCGTTCGGGCCGTGTCGACGTCGGATTTCATGACCGCTGATTGGTACCGCATGCCGCACGATCTTCTCGACCGCATCAGCCGGCGAATCGTGAACGAGGTGCGCGGTATCAACCGGGTCGTCTACGACATTTCGTCGAAACCGCCCAGCACGATCGAGTGGGAGTGAAGGCAGCCGCGATCAGGTCGGGGTCAACTCTCTCAGCTCGCTTTCCATTTTTGCGTAGTCGTGAGGCATCGGAAGCTTTAAGTTACCCTTACGAGTCCATCAAAAATGGTTGCCACGCACGGAAAGTGCGCGGTTAGGAGGAGGAATACCATGATGCAAGCCCGGCCCATGTCCCAGTACGTCTTAATCTCACTCGTCTGCCTGCTGCTGCTTCCAACCCTTTCCCTCGCGAAGTCGAGTACCCCCGAACCGGTCGGTCATCTGTCGGCGTCGGCATCGGGCATCCAATGGATGGCCGCCGTCGACAACGAACGGATCATCCTCACGGTGGTCGCACCGAACGGTGCCGTCTACCACAAAGAGTTCATGGCTGGGACCACGCCTTCGTTCCGGCTTCAGGACCTCGGCGGCCGGGCCACCGATGGCGCATACACGTATGAGCTGCGCGTCGTTCCGCGGATCTCCGAGGATGTGAAGAAGCAGCTTGCCGCTGCGCGGGAGGCCGGTGATGACGACGCGGCCGGACGGATCCAGGCCGCTGCCGGAATCAGCGCCAACGCGCTGGTGCAGTCGGGCAACCTCCTGGTGATGAACGGCTCGTTCGTGTCGCCGGACCTCGAAGAGCCGGCGAAGACACCACAGGCGCAATCTGCCGCACCAGCATCCGGCTCGACCTCGTCGCTCTCCATACCGAAAGTCATCAAGCCGCTGGATGTCGTCGTCGCCGACGATCAGATCGTGCAGGGCAGCCAATGCGTCGGCCTCGACTGCGTGAACAACGAGAGTTTTGGCTTCGACACGGTTCGCCTCAAGGAGAACAACACCCGCATTCACTTCGACGACACGAGCACTTCCACCGGTTTCCCGAACCACAACTGGCAGCTCACCGCGAATGACAGCGCCAGCGGCGGCGCGGAGAAGTTCTCCATCGAGGATCTCACCGCCGCGACTGTGCCATTCACGGTTACCGGCAGCTCACCGAGCAACTCCATCTTCGTCGATTCCTCGGGCAGAGTCGGCTTCCGCACCAATACGCCGGTACTCGATCTCCACGTCACCACCGGCAATACGCCGGCCATTCGTCAAGAGCAGACCTCTGCGGGCGGCTTCACCGCGCAGACTTGGGATATCGGCGCGAACGAGGCCAACTGGTTCGTCCGTGACGTGACCGGCGGCTCGCGTCTTCCGCTTCGCATCCGTCCCGGCGCGCCGACGAGCTCGGTCGATATTTCCGCGAGCGGTAACGTCGGTATCGGGATCGCCAGCCCGTCGAACAGGTTGCATGTCTACTCGACAACAAGCGCTGATGGATTATCAATCGACGGCACGACCTTTCCGGCAATCGTGTTGCGGTCGAGCGGAGCGATCAAGGGCTACGCTCCGGCAATCGTAACCGCCGCCGGCGGCTTCTTTTCCAATTCCGCCACAGGCGATTTTGCATTCCGCAGCGAATCGAACAAGATCCTCTTTGGCGTAGGCTCTGGTGCGGCGACGATGGCAGTATCCGGCGCTAACGTCGGAATCGGCACCGTGAGCCCGGGGTCGCAGCTCGTGATCGCCAACGGCGCCACCACGTCCAGCATCAACGCCGGAGCCACGCAGTTCACCGTGGCCTCCTCGCGCACGTTCAAGGAAAACATCGAGCCCGTCGACGTGCCCGACATTCTCAAGAAGATCGAGGCCGTTCCGGTGGTGACCTACGATTTCAAGAACAACGGACCGAAGGATCGCCTCGGACTCATCGCGGAAGATTTCCATCAGATCTTCCAGCGCGGCGACGATAAGCACATCGACGGCCAGGATGTTCAGATGGCACTCTGGATGGCCGTGCAGAAGCTCACCGCGGAGAACAAGGCGCTCACCGACCGCCTCGCGAAGCTCGAAGGAGCGCTCGCACAGCAGAAACCGCAGAACTAACGACAAGCCTCGATAGGTAACCAGACGGCCGCCGGGAAACCGGCGGCCGTTTCTTTGTCCCCGAAAAAGTACGGGGCGCGGCGGAAGAACCGCGCCCCGTCACGGAGCAGTGATCCCGGGTCCCTCTCCCCTGGATCGCGTACGGCGCGCAGGAGGGGCGCGCCGCGTCGGGAAACGCTAGTCGCTCAAGTTGCGGATCACCGTCGGAATGTCGAGGTCATTGCCGAAATCGCTCGACGCCATCGGTCCGAATCCTCCTGAGCCGTCAGGGCGGCTCAAGCCCTTGCGGAAGAAGGGCGGATCGTAAATTTCGCCCTCAGGGCCAACCTGTGCCGGGCTCGCCACATCCGGAGCGACCTCGTGCTGCGCGGCGATCTCCTTCGGTGCGAACGGCCGGAACGGCGCGTGCGTTGGGCCCGACGCCGCGCGCGCATTGCCGGACGAGAGTTGCTCACCACGCGTATTCAGGAATCCCTTGGTTGCGGAGTCGAAGCCGGTGGCGATGACGGTCACCTTGATCTCGTCCTTCATCCTCGGATCGATCACCGTGCCGAAGATGATGTTCGCCTCTTCGTCGGCCGCTTCCTGGATAATTGAGGCCGCCTCATGTACTTCGAACAGCGTCATATCGGAGCCGCCGGTGATGTTGATCAGCACACCTTTCGCTCCTTCGATCGACGCTTCCTCGAGCAGCGGCGATGAGATCGCCCGCTGCGCCGCTTCGACGGCGCGATGCTCGCCCGAGCTGACACCCGTGCCCATGAGCGCCATCCCCATTCCGTGCATGATCGTTTTCACATCGGCGAAGTCGAGGTTGATCTCGCCCGGCACGGTGATGAGATCCGAGATGCCCTGCACGGCTTGACGAAGGATGTCGTCCGCGATCGTGAAGGCCTCGTTGAGCGACGTTGCCCGCTCGACGAAGTTGAGCAGACGTTCGTTCGGGATGGTGATCAGAGTATCGACCGTCTCACGCAGAGAGCGGATCCCCTGCTCCGCCTGAATACGGCGACGCTTCCCCTCGAACCCGAATGGTTTCGTGACCACGGCCACCGTAAGCGCGCCCAGCTCGGCGGCCAGCGAGGCAATGATCGGCGCGGCGCCCGTGCCCGTTCCACCACCCATACCGGTGGTGATGAAAATCATGTCGGCACCGGAGAGCGCCTCGAGAATCCGATCGGTATCCTCGAGCGCGGCTTGCTTGCCGATCTCGGGGTTCGCACCGGCGCCGAGGCCTTTCGTGAGTTTGCCGCCGATCTGCAGCTTCACCGGCGCAAGCGAGGTCCGCATGGCCTGGACATCGGTATTCGCCACCATGAACTCGATGCCCTTGATGCCGGCCTGAATCATCCGGTTGACCGCATTGCCACCACCACCACCCACGCCGATGACCTTAATCCTGGCTCCAAGCTGCTCTTCGTCGAGCATCACGGCCAATCTACCGTCACCCGGTTTTTCATCGAATGTGATCATTTACCGTCTCCAGCAAGAGTAATCAGTTTTTGTGACGCATTCAAACAATATTTCGTCGTTGCTAGGTTTGTGTGAACAGCGACTTGAACGAATCGGCGAACCGCGCCAGGCCGCGACGAGGACGTTTCCGCACCCTGGTACGGTCGCGAAGCCCCCACAGCAGCAGGCCCGCCGCCGCCGCCCACTCCGGTCCGGCCACGGTGTCGGAGAGACCGCTGAGGCCGCGCGGCATCCCCTTGCGGGCTTGCTGATCGAACACCTGCTCGACCATTTCCACTATGCCATCCATCTCGGCACCGCCGCCGACGACGACGACACCGCTGCGGATCTCCTTGTCCAGGCCGACCTTCTCGATATCGCGATAGACGAGCTTGGCGATCTCCGCCGCGCGCGGTTCGAGAATGTTCGTAAGCTCGTGCTTCGAGAGAATTTTCGGCGCACGGCCGCCGACGGTCGGTACTTCAATCGGATCGTCTTCGGTCACGAGCGAGCCGAGGGCACAGCCGTAGCGCTTCTTGATGCGCTCCGCGTCCTCCATCGGCGTACGCAACACGACCGAGATATCGCTGGTGAAGTGTCCGGCCCCCACGGGCAGCACGTTGGTGTGGACCACGTTCCCTTCGAGGAAGACCGCGTAATCCGTGGTGCCCGCGCCCAGGTCCATCAGCAACACACCCATTTCGCGCTCGTCCTGCGTCAGCACGGCTTCGGCAGCAGCGAGTTGCTCGAGCACCAGTTCCTGCACCGCGATACCGGCCTTGTTCACCGCGGTCAGGACATTCTGGTTGTGCGTCCGTGCACCGGTCACGATGTGGACATTTGCCTCCAGCCGTCCCGCGGTCATGCCGAGCGGATCGTGGATGCCGTCCTGACCGTCGACGACGAACTCGCGCGGAATGACATGCAGCAACTCCAGCTCGGCCGGCACATTGATCGACTTGGACGCCTCAATCACGCGGTCGATGTCTTCGCGCGAGATCTCACGGTGCTTGCCCGTGACGGAGACGACCCCCCGCGAGTTGACGGATCGAATGTGATCGCCAGCCACGCCGACGTACACCGATTCGATCTGCAGCCCTGCCATCACTTCGGCCTCGTCGACGGCCTTCTTGACGGCTTCGATTGCCTGATCAAGGTTGATGATGTTGCCGCGCCGCGTCCCCTTCATCGGCGAGGTCCCCTTGCCGATGATCTCGATCTGGCCGCGGTCGGTCACTTCCCCCACCAGCACACACACCTTGGAAGTCCCGATGTCGAGCGCAATGATGTTTTTCTCTTCGGTCTTCGGCATTCGATGTCTCCTGCTCCACTAATTCGTTATCTGCGTTGGCAACGTTTGCGGGTGCGCCAGCGGGGGAAGCACCGCTGGATGAACCGCCTTGACGACGATGCGGCCGTCGAATCGGAGGTCGGCATATTCGATTTCGTTCCTGCCAAGATGTTCGGCACGCACGACGGCGTAGAGGTCGCGCCACTTCGCGGAGAGATCACCCTCTTCCGAATAGACGAGTGCGCCGAGCTCGCGGTCAAAGAGCGCGAACGCGTTGGGCGCGACCGGCCTCACCTCGGAGATGCGCGAGTAGATCTGCGGGTCGCGCCTGTGCAAATCGCTCAGAAGGGCAAGGCTGCGCTCCAGTTCGGCGCCGGAAGCGCTGGTGATGAGTGGCAGATCCGCATCACCGGCGGACGGAGAAAGCTCCGCGAACAACACGCCGGTCTCGTCGACATAGGAGATCCGCCCGCCGGACGCGACCAGGGCCACGGGCTCCCGCTCGACGATGCGAATGTGCAATGTGTCCGGAAGCTTCTTCTCGGCCTCGATGCGCTTCACCCATCCGAGGCGGCGGAGATCGGCCTGCAGGCGGGCGATGTTGATGCGAAACAGATTGACGCCGATGTACTGGCGCGTCACCGCATCGATCGCGGAGCGCGACGTATGCGTTGCGCCGGCCACTTCGATCGTCTTCACGGCGAAGCGTGCGTCACCCTGCATGTTGCGGTACGCCAGCAACGAACCGGCGACGACCCCGAGAACGATGACAACCTTCCCGCCGACGGAGGCGACGCGCTGGAACCAGATGCGGCGCTGATTGCGGCGGATGCGCGCCACATCGGCCGGACGAAAGAAACGCGGTGAGGTGCTGTCGTAACCGGATGACATCAGCCCCTCCCCTCACCTTGGCCGCGCACGAGGGCCTCAGCGATCTCGTGTACGTCACCGGCACCCATGGTGATGAAGACATCATTCGGCTGCAGACGGCTACGCAATTCGTTGACGATCTCGATGTGACTGCGATCGAGAAACTCGATGCCTTCCGCGGACTCGGCGATCATCCGCGACGAGATCCCTTCGATCGGCAGTTCCCGCGCCGCATAGATCGGAGCGACGAAGGCGACGTCAGCGCCACGCAAGGAGGCCCCGAACTCGCGGGCAAAGTCGCGCGTGCGCGAGTAAAGATGTGGCTGAAACAGAGCGACAACGCGACGACGCGGGTAGCCGCTGCGTGCGGCGTCGAGAGTGGCCCGGATTTCCGTGGGGTGATGTGCGTAGTCGTCGACAACCATCGCGCCGTTGTAGTTCCCGAGGATTTGAAACCGGCGATCGACACCGAGAAACCTGGCCACTCCGGCAGCCGTGGCGTTGGCGCTCACACCGAGCTCGCGCGCGACTGCGATTGCGGCGAGGGCGTTGCGCACGTTGTGCCGGCCAGGCACGAAGAGCTTGAAGAAGCCGATACCGTCGACCTCGAACGACGAGCCGCGCTCGTGAAATGTGAGGCTCCGCGCGGTGAGATCGGCGCCGGGTCCGAGGCCATAGCGGACGATCTTCACATCCTTGCGCCGGCCTTGCCGGTCCAAGAGTGCCGCGACGGCTGGGTCGTCGACACAACCGATGATCGTTCCGCCGGGCCGGACGTTCTCCGTGAACACGCGGAATGCCTCGACGATGTTCTCAAAGCTTCCGTAGTACTCGAGGTGGTCGGCCTCGATGTTCGTGATGACCGCGATCTCAGGATGAAGCTCGTGGAATGCGCGATCGTACTCATCGGCCTCCGCCACGATCACCGCGCCCTTACCCTCCTTCGCGTTCGAGGCGAAGTTGGGGAGCATGCCGCCGATGATCATCGTCGGATCGAGCCCACCCTCTTCGAGGACGGTTGCGATCATCGCGGACGTCGTCGTCTTGCCGTGCGTGCCGGAGACGCCAACGGCGCGCTTTTCGTTGACGATCGCCGCCAGGAGATCCTTGCGCCGGATGATCTCGATCCCGCGGTCGCGCGCGGCATCGACCTCGACGTTGGCCCCCTTCACCGCGGCGGTAACGACAATGGCATCGACCCCAACCAGGTGGACAGGATCGTGTCCGATGCGGACGTCAACTCCACGGCCGGCCAGCAGGCTGGTAGCCGAGGAGCGTTTGAGATCGCACCCCGACACGGCCAAGCCCCGACCGGTAAGGATCTCAGCGATGCCACTCATTCCGATTCCGCCGATCCCAACGAAATGAATGTTCTTAATATTGTCTAAATTCATTCTGATAGTGGCTCGCTAATAACCAATTTTATTCGCTTCGCTCTATTTTTTCGAGTAAATCAACGATCTTTTTTGTGGCGTCAGGCGTCGAGAGCCCTCGGGCAGCCGCGCCCATCCGGGAGGTTCGATCGGGATCGCACACGATTTCGGTGATGGCAAACCCCAGCCGCTCCGGCGAAAGCTCCCTCTCGGTAATGACCAGCGCGCCTCCCGCCTGCTCCACCGCCCGCGCGTTGATCTCCTGATGGTTGTCCGTCGCGCCGGCGAAGGGGATGAGAATCGCGGCGCGCCCGACAGCGGCCAGCTCCCCGACTGTCATCGCCCCGGAGCGCGATACGACGAGATCGGCGGAGGCGATCTCGGCGACGATGGGATCGAGGTACGGCACGACGCGTGCGTCCCGGAAGGCTGACGCTTGATATGCGTCCCGCATCCTCTCCAGCTCCCTCGGGCCGGTCTGATGAACGATGTCGATACGGTCTTTGAGAGGCGCCATGAAGAGCAACGCGCCGGTCATGGCGTCATTGATCGCATGCGAGCCCTGCGACCCACCGAATATCAGCAGACGCTTGCGGGCGTCAGCCCGCGCGGCGCGGTTCGCTTCGAAGAACTCCTTGCGGATTGGATTGCCTGTGATCACGGCGTCAGCGCGTTTCATCCGGAGCGCGGCCGCGTCGAAGGCCACCGCCGCGGCGGTCACGAAGCGCGCCAGAACGCGGTTCGTCAGGCCGGGGAAGGCGTTCGCCTCATGAATCGCCGTCGGCACGCCGCGCAACTTCGCGGCAACCAGGACAGGCCCCGAAGAGTAGCCGCCGACTCCGAGGATGACATTCGGCCGATGCCGGCCGATGAGCGTGAATGCTTGCGCGAAACCGACCGGGAGGCGGAGGAGGCTCTTGATCGCGTCGCCGATCCCCTTTCCCTTAAGCCCACCGACGGAGATGAACTCGAGGGGGAACCCGGCCTTCGGAACGATGGTCTTCTCCAGCCCGCGCTCCGTACCGACAAAGATGACGCGCCGTTTCGCGTCCCGCGCGATCCACTCCTGTGCGACCGCGATGGCGGGATAAATGTGGCCCCCGGTCCCGCCTCCCGCGATCATCAGCATCTCCTTCACTCCCTGCACACCCATTGAGCTGGTTCCTCAACCTGACTGCTGCGATAAATTCAACAAGACGCCGATGGCGATCAGGCTGGCGATTAGCGACGAGCCACCGTAGCTGACGAGCGGCAGCGGCAGCCCCTTTGTCGGCAGCAGGCAAAGCGCGACGCTGACGTTGATCAGCGCCTGCACGCCGATCAGAAGCGTGAAACCGAGCGCCGCGTAGAAGTCGAAGCGGTTCCTGCTGAGGCGGGTGACACGGAAGCCGCGCCAGACAAGAAACGCGAAGAGTGCGACGAGCGCAAATGCGCCGATGAACCCGAGCTCCTCGCCAATGATCGAGAAGATGAAATCGGTGTGCGGCTCCGGCAGAAAGAAAAGCTTCTGCCTCCCGTTGCCGATGCCGAGGCCTCGCAAACCGCCGGTCCCGAGGGCGATCAGCGACTGCATCGCCTGGAACCCTTTCCCGAGCGGATCAGCCTCGGGATTCAGGAACGTAAAGAGCCTGTCGCGCCGGTAGGTGGCGCTGAACACGAGCAGCACCCCGGCCGGAATGATCATGAGCGCGAAGGTGACGACGCGCGGCCATGAGACGCCGGCCGCGAAAATCATTCCGGCAGCGACGAGGACGAGCGTTGAGGCCGTGCCGAAGTCAGGTTCGAGAAGGATGAGCCCCGCGAAGAGTGCGACTACACAGGCGAGCGGAAGCAGGGTCGAGATCAATTCATTGATCCGCTCCTCTTTGCGGGCAAGGTAGGAGGCCAGAAAGAGGATCAGTGCCGGCTTCGCGAATTCGCTCGGTTGCAGTTGGAAGTGCTGGAGAACGATCCAGCGGTGGGTACCGTTGATGGGCGTCTGGAAGAGCGCGATGACGAGCGCCAGGAGAACCCCGGCCACCACGGCGTAGATGACGCGCCGGTCACGGAGCCAGGCCGCATCGACGTGCATCAGTGTCACCATGAGCGTGCTACCCGCGATGAGCCACACCAACTGCCGGGTGATGAAGTAGTACGGGTTGTCCGACCCGGCTTTCTGCATCGTGATGATCGCGGACGCCGAATAGATCATGACCATCCCGATGACGACGATCAGCATCGCCGCACCGAACAGGTAGGTGTCGTACGTGAGTTTGCGGCTCAAAGGACCCTCACCAATTCTTCGAAGTGTTCACCGCGATGTTCGAAATTTCGGTACTGATCAAAGCTCGCGCAGGCCGGAGAGAGAAGGACGACATCACCGGGCGTGGCGTGTTTGCGTGCGTAGGCAACGGCTCGCTGCATGTCGCCAGCCGGCACGATCGTGGCCGCGCCTTCGAGTGCGCAGGCAATGCGCTCGGCGGCGGCGCCGACCGTCAAAACAGCGTGCGTCTTTTCAGCCACGAGCTTGCGCATCCGCTCGAACTCCCCGGCTTTGTCCTTTCCGCCGAGGATCAGCCAGACGCTGGAAGGCGGAAATGACTCCAGCGACTTGAGCGTGGCATCGACATTCGTCCCTTTCGAATCGTTGATCCAGCGGACACGGTCCAGTTCGCGTACGAGCACCATGCGATGCGGCAGCCCGGCAAAGGAGCCAAAGCCGATCTGCACGCTGACGTCGTCGACACCGAGTGCGCGCACGGCCAGCCAGGCGGCGAGCGCGTTCTCGACGTTGGCGTTCCCTTCGAGTTTGAGCAGGGCACGCGGGATGCGGCGTTCGCTTCCGTCGTGGCGGATCACGAGATCGTCCCCGTCGAGAAAGGCGCCCTCGTCGACAGCCTTCTCCGCGGAGAAGCGCAACAAGCGCGCCTTGAGGTCACGCGGCGCGCCGCGCCGCTCGGCTGCGTTGACGATGGCGACGTCGTGCGACTGCTGGTTGCGGAAGATGCGGTACTTCGCAGCGGCGTAGGCGTCGAAGGTCGGATAGCGATCCATGTGATCGGGCGTCACGTTCAAAAGCAGCGCAACGTCGGCGCGGAAGGTGTCGACCGATTCGAGCTGGAATGATGACAACTCGATGACATACGTGCGAAGGCGCTCCGTATCGAGCGATGCGGTGAGCGGCTGGCCGATGTTGCCGGCGACGATCGGCTGACGGCCGTCAATCTTCAGAATCTCGCCGATCAATGCGGTCGTCGTCGATTTTCCGTTGGAGCCGGTCACCGCCACGATGCTGCTTCCCCGCGGGATGTGACGGTAGGCCAGCTCGATTTCACCGATCACGGGAATCGGCCTTACGCTGGCTTGTTGCAGAATCGGAATCGTCGGCGGCACGCCCGGGCTCAGAACGATCGAGCCCACACCATCCAGCAACGACACATCCTGAGACCCGAAAACACGGGCCACCCCCTCCTGTAGTGGATACGGCAAGTCAGGATTGGCGTTGGAGTCGGCGAGCAACACCTCTTCCCCTCGGCCGGCAAGAAAATTCGCCGCCGCCACGCCCGACTTGCCCGCTCCAATGACCAGAGTCTTCATCGCAGTTTCAGCGTCGACAGGGCCACCATCGCGAAGATGATCGCGATGATCCAGAATCGGACGACGACCTTCGTCTCCCGCCAACCCGACAGCTCAAAGTGGTGGTGCAGCGGCGACATCTTGAAAATACGCCGGCCGGTCAATTTGAATGACGTGACCTGCAGGACGACCGACATCCCTTCGAGCACAAAGAGTCCCCCGACCAATCCGAGGAGGATCTCCTGCTTGATCATCACCGCCAGGCAGCCGATCGCGCCGCCGAGCGCGAGCGAGCCGACATCGCCCATGAAGATCTCAGCCGGATGGGCGTTGAACCAGAGGAACCCGAGTGAAGCACCCACCATCGCTCCACAGAAGACGGCGAGCTCGCCGGCCTGCGGGACCCAGGCGATGCGCAGGTAGTCGGCCACTCGGAAGTTGCCGGCGGCGTAGGTAAGGATCGTGTAGGTCACGGCCACGATCAGCGTCGACCCAATGGCCAGTCCATCGAGTCCGTCCGTGAGGTTCACGCCATTTGACGCACCGACGAGGACGACGATGATGAACGGGATATAGAGGAAGCCGAGGTTCAGGTGCAGCGTCTTGAAGAACGGGAAGGTGAGCACCGTCGAGTAGTTGTTGTGAATTGACGGCAGATAAGCGATTGCCAGACCCGCGGCCAGCGCCACGCCGATCTGCATCGAGAACTTCTCTTTCGCCGTCAGCCCCATGTTCTGCTTTTTCGCCAGCTTGCGGTAATCGTCGACGAAACCGATGGCCCCGTAGGCGCAGGTGACGAAAAGAACGATCCAGATGTACGGGTTGGAGATGTCCGCCCAAAGGATCGTCGGGATCACGATGGCGATATTGATGAGGATGCCGCCCATCGTCGGCGTTCCCGCCTTCATCTGGTGCGACTTCGGCCCCTCCTCGCGGATGTACTGCCCGACCTTGATGCGGCGCATCCGCTCGATCAGCCACGGGCCGAAGATGAAGGAAATAATGAGCGCGGTGAGCGCGGCCCACGCCGACCGGAACGTGATGTAACGGAAGACGTTGAAACCGGAGACCATGTCCCGGAACAGGTAGAGTAGTTTGTACAGCATCAGTGCGCGCCCTCCACGTGGCCCGAGTCAGTCAGTATGTTGACGATCTTGTCGAGGCCAATGCCGCGGCTGGCCTTGATCAGCACGAGGTCTCCGGGACGAATGAAGGTCTTCAGGAATCCACCAGCACTCTGTGCGTCGTCGAAATGATGGAGCTGGCCAGCGTCAAAACCTGCTTCGCGCGCTCCGTCGAGCAGTGCACACGAGCGTTTGCCGACGCCGACGACGGCACTGATACTCCTCGGGATGCTCTTGCCGGCACTACGGTGATAATCAAGCTCCTTGTCGCCGAGCTCCAGCATGTCCCCGATGACGGCGATGCGACGGCCGGTCACATCGGCCTGCTCCACAAGGGAAAGCGCACGGCTGAGGGCGTAGGGGTTCGAGTTATACGTGTCGTCGTAGATCGTCGCGCCGCCAACATCGATGATGATGCCGCGATGAGAGGCAGGTTTCAGGTTGCGGACTCCGCGCTCGATCCCCTGCCATGAAATGCCGATCGCGTGCGCGGTGGCAATGGCAGCCAGCAGGTTCTCGAGATTGTGGCGGCCTGGGAGTGACAGCTCGAAGGTGTGGCCGTTGACCTCAAATGCCGTACCGAGGAGGCCTCGCTCGCGGATGTTGACTCCTCGGAAGTCAGCATCGTGATCAATCCCGTAGGTCAGCTTCCGACCATCGAAGCCGGAGCTGATGCCCATCACATATTGGTTGTCCGCATTCAGGATGATCGCCCCTCCCGGCTTGACGTTTTCAAGGAGCTCGCGCTTCGCCTCAGCGATCTTCTCGATGCTGCCGAAGAACTCGATGTGGACGGGGCCGATATTCGTGTAGACGCCAACGTCAGGACTCAAGAGGCGGGCGAGTTGGGCGATCTCACCCTTATGATTCATCCCCATCTCGCTGACGACGACTTCAGCGTCGTCGGGTGTGTTGTCGATGCAGAGCGGACAACCGATGAGGTTGTTGAAGTTTCCCCACGACTTGAACGTTCGACGCTCCGAGCCGGCGAGTGTGGCGATCATCTCTTTGGTCGTCGTCTTCCCGGCCGAGCCGGTGATGGCGATGAGCGTGAAGGGGTAGCGCTCGCGGATGGAGCGGGCCAGGTTCTGAAGCGCGACCGTTGTGTCGGAAACCTGCACGATGCCTTTCCCCGACGGGATGTTCTCCGGGACCCGCGAAACGACGGCGCCGCGCGCGGTGGCGAGCGCCTGCGGCAGGAACTGATGACCATCGAGCCGATCGCCCTTTATGGCGAAGAAGACGGAACCGGGCTTCACCTCGCGGCTGTCAATGACGACGGAGTCCGTGATGACCTCCGCCCCCTGCACGGTCGCGCCGCCGGTCATCTCGGCGAGTTGCCGGAAGGTCAGGTGCATACGGCCTCCCTGACTGAGTTGCTGGGTTGCTGGGTTGCTTGGTTGCTGGGTTGCGCACCGCGCGACCGCGAAACCACGCGACCACGAGACCCTGCAACCGAGCAACTCAGCGACCCAGCAACTCTGACGTTCTCTTCCGGCTCCGCCGCGCTAACCCGATCGCGGTCCTTCCCCCGAAGCTGCCCGGCGATCGCCAACCATCCACCCGCACTGAAAGCAATCGACGGAGCCGGAACAGAACATCTGCCCGAGCGCGCTAAATAATAAAACGATTTGATCATTGATTTCAACACTAATTTGATGCTGATTTAGAAGTTCTGTTTTCGAGTCTTGTTCGCAACGCCCGCTGGGCTTCCTCGCGGTCGTCGAAGTGGATGACTTGATCACCGACGACCTGATAGGACTCATGCCCTTTGCCTGCGATGACGATGACGTCATCGTCCGCCGCTTCGGCAATGCTCAAGCCGATGGCATCCCGCCGCTCGGTGATGCGCGTGTAGGTGGTCGCGCCGCGCATCCCGCTTTCGATGTCGTCGATGATGGCTTCCGGTTTCTCGCTGCGCGGGTTGTCGCTCGTCAGAACGGTCTTGTCAGCAAGCCGCGCCGCGATCGCTCCCATCTTCGCGCGCTTGTCCTTGTCGCGATCTCCCCCGCAACCGAAGAGGACAATGAGGCGCCGGCCGGAGGTCAGGTCCCGCACGGCCAGCAGCAGTTTCTCGAGCGCGTCGGGCTTGTGGGCGTAGTCGACGATTACTGTCGGCCCGCCGCTCGACTCGACATACTCGAACCGGCCGCGCACCGCGGCGAGATTGCGGATGCCTGCTTCAACCGTGGGGATGCCGATGCCGATGGAAAGCGCCGCGCCGACCGCGCCGAGCCAGTTGTAGAGATTGGGCGCGCCGAGAAGCTTCGAGTCGACGCGTACTTCGCCCGCGGGGGTAACCAGGCTTCCGTGAAGACCACGCACGGAAATCTCAAAATGGTCGTTTGGATGGATGTCGGCATTCGAACCGCGACCGAAGGAGACGACCGCGTCGCCGAGCTCGCTGATCAACCGGAGGCCGTAGTCGTCGTCGATATTGACGATCGCCGACTTGCGCGAGCGGTCGATCTGATCGAAGAGGATCCTCTTGGCAGCGAAGTAAGCTTCGAAGTCTCCGTGAAAGTCGAAGTGGTCCTGCGAGAGGTTCGTGAAAACCGCCGCGGCGAAAAGGATTCCATGCGTCCGCTTCAGCGCCAGAGCGTGGGATGAGACTTCCATGACGGCGTGGCGCACACCGGCGTCGACCATCTTCGCGAACCACTGCTGGAGCACGACGGCATCGGGAGTGGTCCGATCGGCGGTGAGGCGCTCGTCGCCGGCGCGATATTCGATTGTCCCGATGAGACCCGCGGGCTCGCCGGATGCATCGAAGACCGACTCGATCATCTTCGTCGTCGTCGTCTTCCCCGAGGTGCCTGTCACCCCGATGAGGGTGAGCTTCGTGGCAGGGTGGCCGTAGAAGTTGGCGGCGATGAGCGCAAGAGCCGAGCGTGCATCGTCGACATTGACCCATGCGCTTACTCCGGAAAGCGGCCCCACGCCGGATTCGCTGACGATGGCCGCGGCGCTCTTGCCGATAGCGGCGTTGATGAACCTCGCACCGTCGGTCTTGAATCCCGGGACCGCAACGAATAGAGCCCCCGGAACGGTCAGACGCGAGTCGGCAGTGACGCAGCTGATCTCGACATCGAGGTCACCTCCGGTGCTCCGAACCGGCACGTTGCGCACAAGCTCGCGCAGTTTCATCGCGCTCCCTCGGCGAGGGTCAGCACAACCTGGTGATCCCTCGGCATGGCTTGGCCCGGCAACGGTTGTTGTGTTTGGACCACGCCATTCCCTGAAGCGCGAATGCGGAAGCCGGCCGAGGTGGCAAGAGCCACGGCCGCGCGCGCGTCGAGGCCTCGCAGGTCGGGAACTCCCGAACCCGCTGTCGCGGCGGGCCGTTGCGACAAGGCCGCCAGTGTCGGAGTAGCCACATCGATCGTCCGAGCCGGAATCGACGGCGGCACGTTGAGGTAGCGGAGCGTCGACTCGGCGATCTCTTTGAACGCGGGAGCGGCCACCGTGCCGCCATACTCCGACCCCTTTGGCTCGTCGACGACGACCAGGATCGCCAATTGCGGCCGGTCCGCCGGCACGTACCCACCGAACGATGCGACGACCTTGTCGGGCGAGTAGCCTCCACGCACTGCCTTCTGAGCCGTCCCGGTCTTACCGGCGACGACGTGCTCTGCGAGAGAAGCCTGTACACCGGTTCCGCGCGCGACGACAGCCTTGAGAACCTCGTTGAGAACGGCCGCGGTCTTTTCGGAGATGACGCGCACGGGCGCGGCCTGAGGCGGCGTATAGATCGTGTTTCCCTTCGCATCGACGACTTTCTCGACGATCTGTGGCTGCACGCGAAGACCGCCGTTGGCGACGGCGGCGATGGCACTGATCACCTGCAGCGGAGTGACACCGATCTCCTGGCCGATCGACATCGATGCGTTCGACAGTTGCGACCACTGTTCGGTGCGGCGGACGCTGCCCTGCGCTTCACCAGGCAACGCCACACCGCTCCTCTCGCCAAAGCCGAAACGGCGGATGTAGCGGTAGAAGCGGTCCTGACCAAGGGCCAGGCCGACCCGGATCGCGCCGACGTTGGACGAGTGGACCATCACGTCCTCGAAGGTGATGAGGCCGTACCGGTTGTGACCGTGCTCGTGGATCTGCGTGCTGCCGATCTGGATGAAGCCGTCTCCGCAGTCCAGAATCTGCGAGGGGGTGACGACACCCTCTTCGAGTCCGGCAGACGCGGTGACGATCTTGAACGTCGATCCCGGCTCGTACATGTCCTGAACGGCGCGATTGCGGCGGTCGTCAGGCGAAAAGTCGCGGTAGCGGTTTGGATCAAAGGTCGGATTCGACGCCATCGCCAGGACGCGGCCATTTCGCGGATCCATGACGATGGCCACGCCGGCGGCGGCGTGGTACTCCTCGACCGCGCGGCCGAGAGCGCGCTCGGCGATGAACTGGACGACCGAGTCGATGGTAAGAAAGACGTCGTTGCCATCGATCGGCCGGTTCGGCCCCTCGCCGCCGACGAGGTACATGCCGCGCCTTGCGTCGCGCAACAGCGTCACCCGTCCGGCGCGACCGCGCACCTGAGCGTCGAACGAGTGCTCGATACCCCCAAGCCCTTCGCCGTCGACACCTGTGTATCCGACGACGTTCGCGGCGAGCATCGAGCGCGGGTATGACCGGCGGTGCTCTTCGAGAAAGTAGACGCCCGGAAGCTTGAGAGCCTTCACCGCGGCGGTGGTTTCGAGAGGAAGCTGCCGAGCGATCCAGACGAAGCCGCTGGCGGAGGTAAGTTTCGCGGCGAGCTCGCGTGCGTCCATCTGCAGAGCCTTGACGCTGGCCAGCGCTTTCGCTGTCTGAGCGCGGTCACCGATCGCCTGCGGATCAGCGTAGATCGACTCGGCGGCGATGCTCTCGGCGAGCACGCGGCCCTGTCGATCCATGATGGATCCACGCACCGGCTGCAAGGCCAGGGTTCGCTCCTGCTGGCGCGCCGCCTTGATGACGTACTCGCCGTGCCGGACGAGCTGAATCTGCACGAGGCGGGCAATGACGATGACAGCCCACGCCGCGAGGACGGCGAAGAGTTGCAGGAGACGCCTCTGCGATGCGGACATCAGCGGGCTCCGGATTGGGGGGTG
>Ga0210394_10002083_pt1 | contig 28654 bp, 28 predicted proteins | sample IncBWC12MmetaG_FD_160121 | JGI IMG/M metagenome (GOLD analysis project Ga0210394, IMG submission 160121) | Forest soil microbial communities from Barre Woods Harvard Forest LTER site, Petersham, Massachusetts, United States - Inc-BW-C-12-M | ecosystem: Environmental > Terrestrial > Soil >...
GCGCATAGCGCCCCGAACAAAGGCGCAGGAACGCAATTCTATCGCGGTGACCGGGATCCATATTGGCCTGTATCTTGAACACGAAACCGCTGAGTTTGGCTTCATCGGCGCTGACCACGCGCTGCAAAGCCGCTCGCGGCTGCGGCTGCGGCGAGTGCGCGACGAATGATGTCAGCAATTCGCGAACGCCGAAGTTGTTGACCGCCGAGCCGAAGAACACCGGCGTTTGCCTCGCGGCCAGGTAGCGCTGCAGATCGAATGGCGGACTTGCACCCCGCACCAGCTCCACCTCCTCCATGAATTCCAGATATCTGGGCCCAAGAAATTCCCGCGCCTCCGCGCTCTCGATGCCGGCAATCGTTTCGTGCGTTCCAACCCTGCCCTTCTCGACCGCGACGTAGACATAAATCTTGTCTTCGATCAAATGATAAACGCCCAACAGATCGCGGCCCATACCGATCGGCCAGGTGATGGGTGCGCACTGAATCTTGAGAATGCTTTCGATCTCGTCCAGCAGTTCGATCGGAGCCCTGCCGTCGCGATCCAGTTTGTTGACGAAAGTCATGATGGGCGTGTCGCGCAAGCGGCACACGTCCATGAGTTTGATGGTGCGCTCTTCGACGCCTTTGGCGCAGTCGATGACCATCAACGCCGAGTCCACCGCCGTGAGCGTGCGGTAGGTGTCCTCCGAGAAGTCTTCATGGCCCGGGGTATCCAGCAAATTGACGATGCAATCATCGAATGGGAATTGCATCACCGAGGAAGTCACGGATATGCCGCGTTGCTGCTCCAGACGCATCCAGTCCGACGTGGCGTGACGCGTGGCCTTGCGGCCCTTTACTGTGCCGGCCATCTGGATGGCGCCGCCAAACAGCAGCAGCTTTTCGGTCAGCGTGGTTTTGCCCGCGTCGGGATGGGAGATGATTGCAAAAGTTCTTCTTCTGCTGATTTCCGCGGCTAATGAGCCATTCGACATGATCTAGAATTCCTCTACGGCACTGTCCCCCGCGGGGCCCGGCATTGTAGAGGAAACTCGAGGATGTTTAATCGGATTAATATATGTTTATAATACTTTGATTTTATTGATTTTTTATGCAGCGGCAACATCTTCACTCTCGACCGCCTTTATTTCGCGTCCTTGCCCAAGAAACGGCGCAGCACGGCGGCATCTTCACGGCCCACCGTTGCTTGGTAGTATCCACGGCGCACCCCTACCTGCTCGAATCCCAGTGACTGGTACAGTCGCGCCGCGGCGAGGTTCGAGGGTCTGACTTCGAGAAACGCTTCCTGCATACCGACGGCGCGCGCCGACTCCAGCAAGTACAACAATATTTTCCGCGCGAAACCTCGGGAACGATACTCATCGCGGATGCACACGTTCAAGATGTGCGCCTCGCCCGCGCCGACCGACATGATGCCGTAGCCGCCCATCTCGCCGCCAACATCGACGACGCGGCAAACATAGCCGACGCGCAGACAATCGCGGAAGATCCCTTCGCTCCATGGGAATTGATACGCGGTCCTTTCGATGGTCGCGACCACCGGAATGTCGAGTTCGTGCATGGGCCGGATCTCGACCGCGGCAAACTCGTGTTCGCGTTTGACGCTAGACATGCGAACACACTTCGCGGGCGAATTTGAGGTCTTCCCAACTCTTGCGCTTATCCGCGGGCGTACGCAGCAGGTAGGCGGGATGGTAGGTGACTATCAAGGGCACTTGCGATGTGCCGAATCGGTGCACTTGGCGGCGCAAACTTCCCAATGTCTTATCCGTGCGCAGTAGGTTTTGCGCGGCGATCCGCCCCACCGCCAACATGATCTTCGGTCTCAGCAGCGCAATCTGCTGCTCCAAATAGGGTAAACACTCGGCAGCCTCGCTCGCGGATGGATCGCGATTGCCGGGAGGGCGGCACTTGAGGACATTGGCGATGTAAACCTGCTCGCGCGTCAGTCCCACCGCGCGCAGCATGGAATTCAGCAATTGACCGGCGCGGCCCACAAAGGGCTCGCCCTGGCGGTCTTCCTCGGCGCCCGGCGCTTCGCCGACCACCAACCATTCCGCGCGTAGGTTGCCCACGCCGAACACGGTCTGCGTTCGCGTGGCGCTCAAGGAGCAGCGCGTACAGGCCGCCACACGCGCACGAAGTTCGGCCCAATCGACACCTGCCTCACGCGCCGCGGGTAACCCATTCGCGGCCGGTGCCGTCGCAGGCGCCGCGAACACCACGGCCGCCAACGGCACACACGCCGCGTTTGCGCTCCGAGGTGACGGGGCTGGCGCCGGGGCGCGCACCACCCATTCAGCAATCCCGAGGGCGGCAAGGTATTCGCGGCGCTGCGCGCTATTCATTGGCATGTACCACGGCGCGGTTTCGCCGCCGCAATTTGCGGAACACCCACACCGAGGGCGCCGAGAGTGCATACGCACCCGACATCAACAGCAAGGTAATTGCCGGATGCAGAAAGATCAAGACGAATGCAAGCGGCACGAAAACAATGTACGTAAAACGCACTTTTGCCCCGACGTTCACCTGCTTGAAGCTGTTAAATGCGAAGCGGCTGATCATGAGCGCGCCGGCGGAGGCGGTGACCACGAACGCCAGAACCAATCCGGGTAAACCCACCTTGGTCTGGTCGCTGGCGAGCCATATCAGCGCGGCAACGATGGCGGCCGCGGCGGGACTCGGCAGGCCCTCGAAATAATTCTTATCCTGCGTGGCGGAGCGCGAGTTGAAGCGCGCCAAGCGCAGCGCCGCCGCGGCGGCATAGAAGAAGCACACCAGCCAGCCGATGCGCCGCCATAGCATTCCGTACTCGGCGATGCGCGCCACTCCCCATTGATAGGTCACGATGGCGGGAGCAACTCCGAATGACACCATGTCGGAGAGGCTATCGTATTCTTTGCCGAACGCGCTCGCCGTGTTTGTCCAGCGCGCCACGCGCCCATCCAAACTGTCGAAGCACATCGCGATGAACACCGCGATGCCCGCGTACTCGAACTTCAAATCGACGGCCGCTACGACGGCATAGAAGCCGGCAAACAATGCTCCCGTGGTGAGCAGGTTTGGCAGCCAGTAAACGCCGCGCCGTCGCGCCTGTGACTCGTCGTCGCCCATTGGCCGCCATAATACCAGGGGGGCTCATGTAAGATATGCGGCCATGCGCTTATCCCAGTACCCGATTTTGACGCTCAAAGAGGTGCCTGCCGACGCCGAGGTCATCAGCCATCAACTCATGCTGCGGGCCGGTATGATTCGCCGGCTGGCGGCGGGCCTCTACGTATGGTTGCCCATGGGGCTGCGCACCTTGAGAAAGGTGGAGCAAATCGTCCGCGAGGAGATGAACCGCGCCGGCGCTTTGGAATTGTGCATGCCGACCATACAACCCGCCGAATTGTGGCAAGAGTCGGGTCGCTGGAGCAAGTACGGGCCGGAATTGCTGCGCTTCAAGGATCGCCATGATCGCGAGTTCGCCTATGGGCCGACCCACGAGGAAGTCATCACGGACATTGCGCGGCGCGAACTGCGCAGCTACAAACAACTGCCGGTCAACTTTTATCAAATTCAGTTCAAGTTCCGCGATGAAATTCGCCCGCGCTTCGGCGTCATGCGCGCGCGCGAGTTTCTGATGAAAGATGCGTATTCCTTTCACACCGATGAGGCGAGCCTGGCTGAAGGATATCGCCTCATGTTCGACGCGTACTCGCGCATCTTTACGAGAATGGGGCTGAAATTTCGTGCTGTGCAGGCCGACGGCGGCAGCATCGGGGGCAGCACCTCGCAGGAATTTCACGTCTTGGCGGACTCAGGCGAGGATGCCATCGTGTTTTCCGATGCCGATGATTACGCGGCGAATCTGGAATTGGCTGCAACTGTGCCGCCGAGCGCACCGCGTGCCGCTGCCGCGCAGCCCATGAGCAAAGTGCCCACGCCCAACACGCGCACCATCGCGGAGTTGAGCGCGCTTCTTGGGGTAAGTCCTGCGCAATGCGTCAAGACCCTGCTGGTCGAGGGCAGCGGGGGCGATGTGGTCGCGTTGGTGATTCGCGGCGATCATGAACTGAATGCGGTGAAATCTCAGAAATTGGCGGGCGTCGCGAGTCCTTTGCGGATGGCAGGTGCCGAGCGGGTCCGCGCGGCCACCGGGGCCGAGCCTGGCTCCCTCGGCCCCGTCGGGTACCCAGGCAAGATTTACGTCGATCATGCCGCGGCTCACTTGGCGGATTTCGTCTGCGGCGCGAACGAGAACAACGTGCACTACCGCGGGGTGAATTGGGGGCGCGACCTGGCAGATCCGCAGTCCGTGGATATTCGCAATGCGCAGTCCGGCGACCCGAGCCCAACGGGGCGCGGTACCCTCAAGGTCGCCCGCGGCATCGAGGTGGGCCACATTTTTCAGCTGGGACAGCTGTACAGCAAAGCCATGAATGCCAGCGTGCTGGATGAACAGGGCAAGGCCCTGACGATGTTCATGGGCTGTTATGGGATCGGCGTCACGCGGGTGGTCGCCGCGGCCATCGAACAGAATCACGATGCCAACGGCATTCGCTGGCCCGAAGCCATCGCCCCATTTCAAGTGGTATTGGTACCCATCAACTACCAGAAATCCACGCTGGTTCAGGAAAAGACCGACGCGCTGTACCAGGACTTCAATGCCGCGGGCATCGACGTACTGCTCGACGATCGCGACGCGCGTCCAGGCGTCAAGTTCGCGGATTCCGAGCTGCTGGGCATACCGCACCGCATAGTCATCGGCGAGCGCAGTTTACTGGCCGGCAACCTCGAATATCGTCAGCGGCGCGAGACCGAATCGACGGAAATCTCCGCCGTGAATCCGGTAGGCTATATCCGGCATAAGTTAAATCACTGAGGGTTGCCTCATGCGGCGCTCGTGGCGCGCGAATTTCAACGGCTGGCCGGCAGTGGTGGCTGCGCTGAGTTTGTCTCTGGCGCTATCTCACTCCGCGCGCGCGGATCAGCAGCGCGATCCGGAGCTCAAAGCCCTATTGCAGAGAATCGTCGCCAGCACCGATTGCTTTGCCGATCGCTACGAATCCGAAGTCTGGTACAAGACCATGGAGCCGCGGCTGGCGCAGTTCGTGCCGACGCACGAAGCCCGCGTCGAGATTCTGGATCATGTGTACTGCGAGGCCAAGCGCGATCCCGCTTTGCAGCTGCCTCCGGACTTGGTCCTGGCCTTGATGGAGGTGGAGAGCCGTTTTGATCGCTGGGCGGTCTCGCCGGCCGGCGCAGTCGGCCTCATGCAGGTCATGCCCTTTTGGCCGCGCGAGCTGGGCGTGCAGAATCAGCTCGTGAAAGTCGCGCCCAATATCCGCATGGGCTGCGAAATTCTTCGCTACTACCTGCGCGCCGAGCATCGAAATTGGACTCGCGCACTGGCCCGCTACAACGGCAGCTCCGGACGAAGCACCTACCCCGCGTTGGTCATGCAGCGCTGGCAGCGGGTTTGGCGTTTTTAGAGAATTTCAAAGTCTTCGGGAATCATTGTTTCGTCCGCACCGGCCAGTGCGATTTCGCTGACCGCATCGACGCGCGCCAGCGCGGGTCCCCGGTGCAGCCACGCGCGCAATGTCTCGACCGCCGCCGGCGGACCCTGCACCAACACTTCGACGCCGCCATCCGACAAATTTCGGACAGTGCCGCGCAGACCTAAACGTTTGGCCTCTACCCGAGTGGAATGTCGAAAATACACACCCTGCACCTTTCCCGACACCCGGTAGCGGCGCGTGAGGTCAGTGGGGGACTGCGGCGGGCGTTTCGGGATGCTGGGCATCGGCAAGGGCGGCAGCGGCATGACGCTTGGCCTGCACCGCCGCATAGCGGGCGCGCACGTACTCTTGGGCCTGCAGGTGCGCCTCTGCGCGCGCAATCGCGGCCTGCGCAGCAGCGTATTCCGGCGATGTTGCGTTGGTCGCACCCGCCGTTTGAGCGGCGACAATGGCTTGGCGAGCGTCGCTCATTTCCTGCACGGGCGGTCCGCTCGCGCAACCGGCGAGGCAGGCGACACAACCCAAGACAACAAAGAACCTCAACATAGGGTGCCGCGACACTAGCAATAGCGGCCAAAGCCGTCAAACCAGGTGCTCGTTATACAATCCCGCGCAGAACGCAACTAAGCCGTTGCGCCGACGCAGCAGGCGCGCAGAATGACGCCTGAATCCACGGAAGACTACCGATGAACGAAATTTTGGTTCTGTATTATTCCCGCCAAGGAAGCACCGCGGCGCTGGCTCGACAAATTTGCCGCGGCATCGAGGCGATTCCGGGAATGCAGGCGCGACTGCGCACCGTTCCCCCCGTCGCAACCACGACGCTCAGGCTCGATCCGCCAGTGCCGGAGCAGGGGCCGCCCTATGCAACGCATGAAGATCTGGAGCAATGCTGCGGCCTTATCCTCGGCAGCCCTACCCGTTTCGGAAACATGGCGGCGCCCGTAAAGTTCTTTTTGGACGGCACCAGTGCCCTATGGATATCCGGCGCCTTGGTGGGCAAACCTGCCGCCGTCTTTACCTCCACCCAGACGCTGCATGGCGGGCAGGAATCAACGCTGCTTTCCATGATGGTGCCGCTGCTTCACCACGGCATGTACCTGGTGGGCTTGCCGTTCACGGAAAGCGGGCTGGCCGACACGCGCGGCGGCGGCACGCCCTACGGCGCGAGCCACGTCGCCGCTCGCGGCGAACATGGCGAGCTGTCGGAACATGAAAGTGAGTTGGCGCGTGCCTTGGGAAAACGAGTGGCCGCCCTCGCCGATCGGCTGCAGAGGTCGGATTGAGCGCTCAATCGGTCGCGCGATCGCTGACCATTTGGTTGTGGTGCGCGATCGCAGCGAGTCTGCTGGCGTGGATGAGCGTCGGCTATTCCTGGCCGATGTGCCTGCTTGCGGTTTTACCCCTGCTGGCGCCGCTGAATGGACTGGTGCGCGGTCGCCGCTACACCTATGCCTGGGCAACCCTGTTCGCAGTTCCCTATCTTGCGTTCGCCGTCACCGAGCTTCTGGTGAACCCGCGCGCACGCTGGGTGGCCGCGATGAGCTTGCTGCTGATCTTCGCATGGTTCTGCACTATGATTTTGTTCTTGCGTGCTTCTCGAGCGCGTCGCGAATGAACGGAATGGTGAGCCGGCGCTGCGCCACCAAGGACGCCTCATCGAGTGCGTCGAGTATTTCAAACAGCGAAGGCAAATCCCGCGGCATGCGCTTCAGCAAGTACTCGGAAGTCTCGTAGGGCAGCTGCAGCCCGCGCTGCGCCGCGCGCAGCCGCAACGCCTCGATCCGGCCTGCATCATCGAGTTCCCGCAGTTGATAGACAACGCAGGCTGCGGCTCGGGAACTCCAGTCCTTGAGGGCCCACGCAGCCTGGCGGGGGGCTACCCTTGCGGCAAAGATCAAGCGGGTTCGCAGCTCCGCGGCTTCATTGAACAGGCGAAACAACGCCTGCTCCCAGGCCTGATCTCCAGCGATCGCATCGACATCGTCGATGCACAGCACCGCAGTGCGCTCGAAACCAGTAAGCGCCTCGGGCGGCAGGCCGACGGATCGGCGCAACGGAAAATAAGCGGCCGCCTCGCCCGCGCTTGCACATACGGCCTGTAGCAAATGCGTCTTACCGGAACCCTGCGCGCCCCACAACCACAAGGGCGCCGAGTGCTTTAGTCGCAGCGCAGCTACGGCTTCCGCGTTAAGACCCGGCGCGAAACTCTCGAACACCGCACCGGCGCGCAACCTTACCCCAAGCGCCAGTTGCTTCATGCTGCCGCGCGCCTGCCATAAACCAGGACGTAATCGATGCCGCTCACGACCACCGTCGCGAACACGAGGGCGCCAAGCCACACCGTCACCCAGGCCGGCGGCACGGAAAATTGCCCGCGGGCGACTACCGCCACGATAAATGCCGCCTGACACAGCGTGTTGAACTTGCCGATGAGCGACGGATTCGCCGTCAGGGGACCTATGAATAACCGGAACGCCGCAGCGCCCAGCACGATGATGGCGTCGCGCCCGATCGCCGCCGCCATTAACCACAGCGGCACGAGTTTGATGAAGCTCAAGGCGATGAACACGGTTGCCAGCAGCAATTTATCCGCGATGGGATCCAATACTCCGCCCAGCTCGCTTTGCCAGCCAAAGCGCCTGGCGAGAAAACCGTCGGCCGCATCCGACAGCGCGGCCACTGCGAATAGAACCATCGTGAGTGCGAGCTGTCGGCGCGCCAGGCAAATCGCAATCGGCACGACCAGCAGAATCCTGATCACGCTGATCATGTTCGGAATATGGCGCGCTGACCAGAACACCAACGTCAATGACGCAGTTGGAAGCGCTGAATTCCGTTCTCGCCGGCGGCCACCGCTTGCAATCGCCTGTTCAGCGACAGGGCTCGCTGCAATGAATCGACGCCGCCGCGTGTTGTCAGACGGAATACGATCGTATCGCCGGACATGGACTCCACGCTGACGTGCGCGATGAAGGTCAGGGATTCTAAATAGCCCTCGAGACCGGCATAGTCGCGAAGGTCGTTTACGCCGGTGACTTCGATGTCCACGGGCACGAGGTTGCCGCTGGCGGCGAATAAGCCGGCATACAGATCGGCGGCGCGATTCACGCCCTCCAAAGTCCCTGAGTATTCGCTGCTGTTATCCTGAAATAGGTGAAACCAGCGAACATTGGCCGTCGCGGCGGCGCCGCTGGCGCGCCCGATCAGTACGCCTTCGCCGCCGATACGACGCCCAATCTCGGCAACAGCGGCTGGGGATCCGCTGTTTACGAGCGCATAGTCCAAGCGATTCCTCTGCAGCTCGCCGGCGCTTGGCCACAGCAGCGGCAGGCCGCGCGCCCACGCCGCCGCATCGATGGCTGCTTTGAGTTCTCCGCTGTCGTCGGTGGTGATCACGGTCCCCGATTGCGGACCGCTCTGTACCGCCAGCAGCACCAAGGTCGTCGGCCGCTCCTGACCCCACAAGGGCTGGCCATTCTGCGTCAGCCAGCGCTCGATGGCGGGACCATCGAAGGCCACCCATATTTGGTTGTCCGGGGCGCTGCGGCATTGTTGGACGTAGCGACGCGCGTTGCTGATCAGCGGCGCCAACGCCGGGTCATCGCCGGCGGAACCTCGGCCCGTGACGCGCACCAGCACGGTCTTCATGGCGGCTTGAAAGGCGGTGCTGTCCGAGCTCTCGCAACGGCCGGCAATCCCGGTAGTCGCTTGATACAGATCATTGCGCGTCACGGCAATGCCGGGTTCAGCAAGCAACAGCGCCGCGGCACACAAGCACAGAATCGCCGCGCCGCGCAAGTTCGGTTTAGAAAAGCTGCTGAAGTACCGCATCATGGTTTTGTCGTAAAATACCACAGCTGACCGACCTGCCGCGTAGGCCAAGGACCCTAAAGATGACTGAGCGAGTGCCCATAACCTATCGCGACGCCGGAGTGGATGTGGATGCCGGCGACGAGCTGGTCGAGCGAATCAAGCCGCGGGTGAGACGCTCCATGCGCCCGGAAGTGCTGGGCGGTATCGGCGGCTTCGGCGCGCTGGTTGAAGTTCCGCTGGATCGCTACCGCAAGCCTGTGCTGGTGTCGGGCACCGATGGGGTCGGTACCAAGCTGCGGCTTGCGATCGATACGCGCCGCCATGATGGCGTGGGAATCGATCTTGTCGCCATGTGCGTGAACGATGTGATCGTGCAAGGCGCCGAGCCGCTGTTCTTTTTGGATTATTTCGCGAGCGGCAAACTCGACGTGGCTGTCGCAGAGCGCGTGATCGCCGGCATTATCGAAGGCTGTGTGCAAGCGGGTTGCGCGCTGGTAGGCGGTGAAACCGCCGAGATGCCGGGCATGTATCATGGCGCGGATTATGATCTCGCCGGCTTCTGCGTCGGCGTCGTCGAAAAGGACGCCATCATCGACGGCTCCCGTACCCGCGCCGGCGACGTGGTATTGGGTCTGCCCTCCTCCGGACCCCATTCCAACGGCTTTTCGTTGATTCGCAAGATACTGCAAGTCTCCGCGGCTGACCTTGAAGCCGATCTGCACGGCATCAGGCTCATCGACCGGCTCATGGCGCCGACGCGAATATACGTCAAGCCGCTGCTCAACTTGATGCGCGAGGTATCGGTGCACGGTGTGTCGCACATCACCGGAGGCGGGCTGGTCGATAACATTCCGCGCGTGCTGCCGGATGGCCTCGAGGTCGTTCTGCAGCGCAATTCCTGGCGGCGGGAAGCGGTGTTCGATTGGCTGCAACGCGAAGGCAACATCGCCGACGCGGAAATGTATCACGTGTTCAATTGCGGAATCGGCATGACGGTCCAAGTGGCGGCGAGCGATGCAGAACGCGCCATCGGCGTTCTGCGTGCAGCGGACCAGGAAGCGCTCATTATCGGCGATGTGCGTGTGGGGACGCGCGGCGTCGTCATTGCTTGAACAAGGCGCCGCCTCCGCCGCCGATCGTCATCCTCATATCGGGACGCGGCAGCAACATGCGCGCCCTCATCGAGCATAGCCAGCAGGGTGCCGCCGCTTATTCGGTCGCCCATGTGTTCGCCGATCGCGCCGACGCCGCCGGGCTCGACACGGCCCGCGGACTGGGAATTCCAGCGCGCGTGCTGAGCCCTGCAAAGGACGTCGATCGCGCCGTCTATGATGAGGCGTTGGCCGAGGCGATAGCTGCCTGTTCCCCCTCGTTGATCGCGCTCGCCGGATTCATGCGCATCCTGACCCCGCGCTTCGTGCAGCGATTTACCGGAAGAATTTTGAACATTCATCCTTCGCTGCTGCCCAAGTATCCAGGCTTGCATACGCACCGTCGCGCGATCGAGGCAGGCGATACGGAACACGGCGCCACGGTGCATTTTGTCACCGAGGAACTGGACCGCGGTCCGCGCATCATTCAGGCGCAGGTTGCGCTTGCGGCGGACGATACGGAAGCCACATTGGGCGAACGCGTGCTGGCACAGGAGCATCGAATTTACCCCTTGGCGGTGAGCTGGCATTCCGCGGGCCGCTTGCGCTACCAGGCGGGCCAGGCGTGGTTGGACGGCCGACCCTTAAGCGAGCCGGTACGATTCAGCGGCATCGAATCAGACAGATCGCCATGAAAACTCAAGGAATATCCATGGTATTGCTCGCGAGCGTCGCCATTCACAGTGCCGTGCAAGGCACCGTCGCCCACGCGGATGCTGCACCCGCAGATCCTGCGGCAACAGCCGAAGCCGGCCTTGCGCCATTCTCTGCACAGTTTCAGGCCGACTGGAAAGGCATCACGGTGGGCAGCAGCAATATCGCGCTCAAACCGGATGCCGAGCCAGGCCGCTATGTGTACACCTGGACCGTTACGGCGCGCGGCATTTTTCGTATTGCATACAGCGACGATCTGGTGCAGACCAGCTGGCTCAGCGTCAATGCCAATCATGCGCGCCCGGAGAAATACCGGGGCAAGCAGGGCTCATCCTCGGTGGCGGTGGATTTCGACTGGCCAAACAAGCGCGCCAGCGGAGTATCGGAGGGCAAACCGGTCGATCTTAAGCTCCAGGACGGAACTCAGGATGTCATGTCCATACAGGTCGAGGTCATGCTCGACCTCAAGTACGGTACGTTGCCGAACACCTTTCAGATCATCGACAAGGATCAATTGAAAGAATTTATCTACAGCCAGGAAGGCAGCGCCAAAATCAGAACGGCCATCGGGGAACTCGACACCGTCATCGTGACCAGTCAGCAGGCCGGCAACAATCGCATCTTAAAAATGTGGTTTGCCCCGTCCTTGGGATTCGTGCCGGTACAAGCGGAGCGGAGCCGCAACGGTAAAGTGGAGCTCGCGATGAAAATCAAGAGCCTCAATCGCTGAATGCCGTTTACCGCCGCGCTGCAGCTGGCACGCCGCCGCCGGCATCGCCGCAAATCAGATCTTAGGTTTTCGGCAACGTAACGCCGCGCTGGCCCTGATACTTGCCGCCGCGATCGCGATACGAGGTCTCGCAAACCTCGTCGGACTCGAAAAACAGCATTTGCGCCACGCCTTCATTGGCATAGATCTTTGCCGGCAGCGGAGTGGTGTTGGAGAACTCGAGCGTGACGTGCCCTTCCCACTCGGGCTCCAAAGGCGTTACGTTCACAATAATTCCGCAATTCTTGACGAAGACGCCCGCCTGCAAAGCAAAGTTGCCCGCTTCGGGAACCGTCAGACAGTACACATCATGGTCGCCGGCAATCTCGCGTATCGCGACGACCTTGTGATTGCGATAAGCGGGCGTCGTGGCCGCCGGCCGGTTGTTACGACGATCAAAGTCAATGTGGTGGCGATGAGTCCCGGGGACTTCTTCGTAAATCCGATGCCGTATGTTCCACTCATCCGCCAAACGATGCGTGGCGCAATGATAGCCATCGATGGGTTGATACACCTCTTCGTAGCCGCGAACGAGTCCTCGGTACAAAGGCATTAACGCGTCGTTAGGACGAAGTGCGTGGGCTGCCGCCATTCGTCCGTCGCGCTTCATGAAGAGATGATCAGGGGTTGCGTGAATTCGCTCGCCATTGTCCAACTCGACCTCGAGCAGCGAGTCCCGGCCAATGAAGCGAGGAGCATCCAGGAGGCTTACGATCAGGCGGCCGTTCTCACCGATGCTGTAGCCCCAGAATAGCTCGCCTGAGTCGTGCCTTCTGGCCATCTCCTCGAGAGTCGGCGCCGTCCCGTCGACCAGCGCAACGCGGGTATCGCCGCGGAAACAACGTGCATAGGTTGAATTGTGGACGATGAAATCGTTGGCGACGAAGTTGTGCAGAGTCGGCACCGTGATGTCGAAGACTTCCTCGAACCCTGCGGGTTCGACCCGTTCGACCTCATCCCATACAGGTCCATCGATGAGCGGAGTGAGATACGGATCGCCCGTCATGCGGGCGACCCGCACAGCGGCGGACATCGGCATGGACTGATCCGGTGAAGTGTGAATGCCGAGCGAGTTCAAACTCAGTCCGCCAACCCGCGCCGCAGCGCCGGCGATCGCCCAGGCCTCTTGGGGCAGCGTGTCGAAGTTGCTCTTGCGTCTCGGTTGCGCGGCGATCATCGGCAGTATCTTTTCGTCGAGCAGGTGCTGCTTCAGTGAGCCGGGCGAGAAGCCGATTCTCTTGGCAAAACGTAGGATCTGATCCTTGTCCGTGATCTGTATCTTGCAGGCCCGGGTCCCGATCGCGGTGGTCTTTTCTCGGATCAGCGAGAAGATTCCGAATCGCAGCAGAAGATGGTGCACATCCTCGATCAGCCGCCGCGACTTCGAGTAGTACTCGAGGAAGATGCCCTGATCGGAATGATAAATGCTGCCGTCGCCGCTGAAGAGCGCCTGCAGAAACAGGCGAACCGAGTGCTCGGGCGCCGTAAAGACAATCTGCGGCACGAACTTGTCGGCCGCGCCGACATTGAGCCGAAGACTTTGCAGCCAGACGTAGGCGCGATTTCGCTGCGCGATTCCCCCTCTGCCCTTGCGATTGACCAGCCGATAGCCGTAGCGACCTTTGTACGTGATCTCTCCCAGGCCGGAGGCCGCCATCGCCGACTTGAGCAAAGCGACCAGGGCCGGATCCGCGGTCGTGTAGGTCGGGCTGTGACCGGGCGTATCGCACTGCCCTTCTGAGATCATCATGCCAAGCAGTGTCGCCTCCCATTCAGGGATGGACGTCTGTCCGAACACGGGAATCTCCCTGGCAACCGCAATTCGATCGCCGGCCCGCAAATCGCTCAGGGGCACCCACCGTTTGAGCATTAGAAACGGATGATTCGCCGTCGCTCGAATGCGCAACCCCGCCCGAGTGCGCAGCTCGAAGATCTCTCGCTTGCCCTGCGGCATGAAGGCCGACACTTTCGCCGGCCGCAAGTGCTCCCCATCCCAGGCCAGGGTGCGCTTGCCCCAGCGCGTCTCCGTGATGGGCACATAGGCGCCCGTATCGGCGTCGACCACGCGGGTATCGCCCGTGACGCATTTTCCCAGGCAAACTGTCAAAACGCTGCGCGGGATGCGGAAAAATTCCACCGTGCTCGCCAGCGCAAAGGAATTTGGTGGAATGATGCAGACCGGACCCTGGAAATCAACGAACGATTTTTCATCGAAGTTTTTGGGATCGACGATGGTGGAATTGATGTTCGTGAAGATCTTGAACTCATCGGCGCAGCGCACATCGTAGCCGTAGCTCGAGGTGCCGTATGACACAATCTTGTGGCCGCCGGCCACGCGCACCTGGTCCGGGGAGAACGGCTCGATCATGCGGTGTTCGGCGGCCATGCGCCTGATCCAACGGTCGCTTTTGATGCTCATTAGGTCGCTTCGACGGTTATCTTGGGGAAGGCGCGGCTATAGTCCTTGTTCAATGTGGCCAATCGCGCCGCCGTGCGCCGCGCCATCAAAAGATAGGCGCGTGCACGCTCGCTATGGGGCTCGGCCACCACCGTCGGCGAGCCGCCGTCCGCATTTTCGCGAATCCGGACATCGAGCGGCAATTCACCCAGCAATTGCACACCGTATTGGGCCGCCATGCGCGCGCCGCCGCCGCTGCCAAATACATGGTCCACATGGCCGCACTGGCTGCAGACGTGCATGCTCATGTTTTCCACGACTCCGAGCACCCGGACTTCGACCTTTTCGAACATCTTGAGGCCCTTGCGAGCATCCAAAAGGGCGATATCCTGCGGCGTGGTGACGATGACGGCACCACTCACCGGCACCCGCTGCGCCAACGTCAGCTGAATGTCCCCGGTACCGGGCGGCATGTCGACGACCAGATAATCCAAATCGCCCCAGTCGGTGTCGCCCAGCAGCTGGGTCAGCGCCTGAGTCACCATCGGCCCTCGCCAGACCATGGGTTGTTCCTGGTCGATCATGAAACCGATGGACATCACTTCGACGCCGTAAGCCCGCAACGGCATCAATCGCTTCCCCTCGGTGACCGTAGGCTTCGCGCCGCTCAAGCCCATCATCAACGGCTGGCTGGGCCCGTAGATATCGGCATCCAACAAGCCAACTTTAGCGCCTTGCGCCGTCCAGGCAAGCGCCAGATTCGCAGCGGTGGTGGACTTACCGACGCCGCCCTTGCCGGACGCCACCGCCACGACATTCTTCACATTCCCAAGAGGTTTAAGCGTCCGCTGGACGGCATGTGTGGTGATTTGCGATCGCAGCTTAAGATCCAAGCGGGCTTCGCCCATGAGAGGTCCGAGGAATTCGGCCAGGGCCGCCTGCAACTCGGGCACGTAGTCCGCGCAGGGGAACCCCAGGACAAGCTCGACGGTCACTTTCCCAGGGCCGGATGTTACCGACTCGACTGCCTTGGCCTCGCCCAGGGTTTGGCCAAGGTAGGGTTCGACATACGCGCTTAGTTTCTCGCGGATGGCGCCATCCGCGGGGGCGGGTTGATTCATAAGGAGCGCTTATTGTACGCCACGGGGTCAAAAGCGTGACCTATGGCATAATTCAAAATTGAGAATTGAGACCATGGAAGATGCCTGACATAAGGTGAGAATGGGTGGCTCCCGGGACTGGGCAAATTAGGCGCTGAATGAGTTTATTCGCCAATTACCGTGCCGATCGGCTGATCGCCGAGGTCAAATCCAGCGGCAATCCAGGCAGCCCGCTGGCGCAAAAGGCATTGGAAAAACTGGTCGCGCTTGGGTCGGATGCCATCGATCCTTTGGTCGAAGCGCTGTCGACGTCCGAAAAACGCGAGTCTTCGGCGTATGTGGAAGCACTGTCGAAGCTGATTGACACGAAAACCCTGCCGCACCTCTTGAAAACGATGTCCGAGGCCAATGGGCGCGCAATGACGGGAGTGGCCTGGGCGCTGTCATCCAGCCGTAACTATCCCCCGAGCGCGCTGCTCGAGGCGTTGAACAAGGAGGGGATGCCCAAGCAGGCGATCATTGAGGTGATTGCAACGCAGAAAACCCGTTTTAATGTGCGCGAGCTCTTGAATGCCGCCTATGCGCAGGAGCCCGCTGAACGGACCGGGTTATTCAAAATCATCGGCGAAATCGCCGACGAAACGTCGGTCGATGATTTGATCGCCAGAATCGAAGGCAAGGATCCGGTCGCGCGGCTGCATATCATCAATGTATTGGGGCGCTTCAACCTTCCCAAAGTGTCGCAGGCGGTACAGAAGCAGCTCAAGGACAGCAACAAATTTATCCGCTCCGCCGCTTTATCCGCGCTGGCGAAGATGGACGGTCCCTTCGATATGCCGTTGATAACCGGCATGCTGCGCGATGGGGAAATCGAGGTTCAGAACAAAGCCGTCGACGTGGTGGTGAAGGCCAACCATCCGGAAACCGTCAAGTATCTGGTGGACGTCCTCAAGGACGAAAATGAATACGCCCGGCGTGCGGCGGTGGAAGTGCTGAACGTCATCGGCACTTCGAAATCCGTCAAGTTTCTGTTGGAAGTGATCGCCGACAGCGATTGGTGGGTCCGTACGCGGGCCGCCGATGCGCTCGGCAAGATCGGCGGGCCGCGCGTCGTCGATGCCGTGCTCGCCCTCATCAAGGATGAGAACCAGGATATCCGCCGCGCCGCCATCGAGATCCTGAATCAGACCAAGGATGAGCGCGCTGTCGCACAGCTGCTCGAGGCGACCAAGGATCCGGATTGGTGGGTTAGCGAGCGCGCCGTCGATGCGCTCGCGGAAATCGGCAGCAGCAAGTCCCTGCCGCGCTTCATTGAGATGTTGCAGGGCGAACCGAAGTCACTGCCCACGGTGATTCGCGCGATCGGCAAGATCGGCGATCAAAAAAGCCTGGAACACCTGTTGCCCATGCTCACGCGTCCGGAAAACGAAATCAAAGTGGAGGCGATTGCAGCGCTCGCAAAACTCGTGGACGAACGCCGCGCCGACACCATACGCGTGCAGTTGCAGGCGGTATCGACCAACAACGAGGCGACCATCAGCCAGGCTGTCGCGCGCGCCTTGACCGAGCTCGACAACCGCTTTTCGACTGCGCAGATCGCCGCGAATCAACGCGCCCAAAAGATGCAGGAACCGGCCAAAACACTGCTCATCGACAATGTGGAACTGGCCAAGGTGGTCAGGCAGAACGAGGAAACCGCAGCATCGGCCAAGCTGGACATCGCCACGTTGAAGCCGGGCGATGTCATCGAGGGCCGCTACAAGTTCATCGAAAAGATCGGCAAGGGTGCTTTCGGCACGGTGCTGCTCATGGAGGACACGGTGGTCGAGGAGCGCCTGATCCTCAAGTTCTTGAACCCCAATGTCTCCTCGGACGAGGAGATGATGAAGCGCTTCGTGCATGAGTTGCGCTACAGCCGCAAGATCACGCACAAGAACGTCATACGTATCTACGATTTCTTGTACATCCGCGGCAATTACGCGATTTCGATGGAGTATTTTCCGTCGCACACGCTGGGCGGGGAAATCGTCAACGAGAAGCCCGTGGCGCTCAAGCGTGCCGTCAAGTTCGCGGTCGACATCGCGACCGGGATGGCGGTCGCGCATCAGGCCGGCATCGTGCACCGCGACTTGAAACCGGCAAACGTGCTGATCGACAACGATCTGCTGCTCAAGATCGTCGACTTCGGTGTGGCGGCCGCCCAGAGCCAGGGCGACACGCAATTGACCAAAACCGGCTATGTCATCGGCTCGCCGAAATACATGGCGCCGGAACAAATATTGGGCAAAAAAGTCGACGAGCGGGCCGATATCTACAGTTTGGGCGTGATCATGTATGAGATGTTCAGCGGTATACCGCCCTACTCGCGCGGCGATCACATGTCCGTGATGTACCAGCACGTCCAAGGAAAGGCTCGTCCGCCGATCGAGATAAACAAAGAATTGCCGTTGGAATTGAACAACTTGGTCATGAGATGCATGTCCCTGGACAAGGCAAAACGGGCGCAAAGCATGGACGAACTACGCCTGTCCCTCGAGAAATTCCTCTAGCAGTTGACGGACCTCACGTTTATGGGCTAATCCCGCCCTAAAAACTCGAAAAACCAATCGCTTACGGGTAGCCTTACGCGTTATGGCAAGAATCGACGCGTTCCTCAAGTTGGGCGTGGCTCAAGGGTGCTCGGATCTGCATCTTGCGGTCGGCGTGCCGCCCATGCTGCGCATGCACGGGGATTTGATGCCGATCAAATTCCGCGATTTGGGCGACGCGGAGCTGGAAGGATATATCACCGAGGTACTCACCCAATCGCAGCTCAAAATCCTGCGCGAGGGTCACGATCTGGACTTCTCCTACGTATCGAGTGAAGGCGGGCGCTTTCGCGTCAACGTGTTTCGCAAAGAAACCGGCATAGGCGCCGCGTTTCGATCCATTCCCACCGACATACCCAGCATGGACAAACTCGCCTTGCCGCCGATCGTGCGCAAGTTGTGCGACTACCATCAGGGAATGATATTGGTAACCGGTTCCACGGGCACCGGCAAGACCACCACTCTGGCCGCGATGATCGACTATCTGAATTCGACCCGGGCGCTCAATATCATCAGCCTCGAGGACCCGATCGAATTCGTTCATCGCAGCAAGACCAGCCAGGTCATTCAGCGCGAATTGGGCACGCATTTGCCGTCGTTTGCCGAGGGCGTGCGCGCCGCCATGCGCGAAGACCCGGATGTGATTCTGGTCGGCGAATTGCGCGACGCGGAGACCATTTCCATGGCAATGACGGCCGCGGAAACGGGCCATCTCGTGCTCGGTACGCTGCACACCACCAGCGCCACCAAAACCATCGATCGCATCATTGATGCGCTGCCAAACGAGGAGCGCGAGCAAACCAAGAGTTTTCTGGCTTCGAGCCTGATCGCCGTGATCACGCAGGTATTGCTCAAGACTCCGGACCTGCGCGCGCGCCGCGCCGTGTGCGAAATAATGGTGCTGACCAAGGCCATTGGCAAACTCATCATGACCGACCAAACCCACCAGATTCCGAGCCAGCTGCAAATGGGCAAGGAATACGGCATGCAGCTCTTGGACCAGGCGCTGCTCGCTGCCATCACCGCCAAGGAAGTCGATCCGGAGCAGGCGTATTCCTACGCTTCGGACAAACGCCAGTTCCAGCGCTTCGTAACCGACATGGCCGGCGCGCCGGTTGCGGAAACCACGACCACCTGAAGAATTGTGCCAGCCATCGATCACTACCTGACCCAAGTTCTCGAGCGTAACGGCTCGGATCTGCATTTTTTGGCCGGCGATCCGGCGCGTGTGAGGCAATACGGCGACCTCAAGGCGTTGGCGCCGGAACCGCTGGCGGCGGACACCGTCAAGGCCATGCTGTACGAGATCATGCCGAAGCTGGCGGTTGAACGATTTGAAGCCAAGGACGGCACCGATTTCGCCTACGCCATCCCCAATGTGGCGCGATTCCGCGTCAACGTGATGCGGCAGCTGAACGGTATGGGCGCCGTATTCCGCGCCATCCCCTCGAAGGCTCGCAGCGCGGAGGAGCTCAAATTGCCGTCGGCCGTGATGGATCTGTGCAAGATCAACAGCGGTTTGATTCTGGTGACCGGCAAGACCGGGTCAGGCAAGTCCACCACGCTCGCCGCGATGATCGATGACATCAATTCGCGTGAAAAGGGCCACATTCTCACCATCGAGGACCCCATCGAATTCGTGCATCTGCGCAAGAACTGCCTGATCAGCCAGCGTGAGATCGGCGTGCATGCCGCAACGTTCTCAACCGCATTGTTGTCGGCCCTGCGCGAAGATCCGGATGTGATTCTGGTGGGCGAGCTGCGCGATCTTGAAACCATGAGCATCGCGGTTACGGCGGCGGAAATGGGCATTCTCGTGATGGCCACGCTGCATACCAATGGCGCCGCGGCAACGGTCGATCGATTGGTGAATGCATTTCCCGCGGACAAACAGCCGCATGTGCGCACCATGCTGTCGACCAGTCTGCGCGGCGTGGTCTCGCAGCAGCTCATCCCGAAAGCCGACAAGCAAGGCCGGGTCGCCGCTCTGGAGATTCTGATCAATACCCCGGCAGTCTCCAACTTGATCCGCCAGGGCAAGATGGATCAATTGGAAAATGCCATGCAAAGCGGCTCGGCGACAGGCATGCGGCTGATGGATATGGCCATTCAGGCATTGCTCGATGCGAGGCAGATCAGCGGCAACGAAGCCTACAAAAAGGCCATTAACAAAGCCAAGTTCGAGCAGTTCAAGGAAGCTTCTTAACGCTCGTCGCGCGGCTTCGCGGCGCGTGCTGCGCCGCCACGGCTGAACGCGCTCGTGGCATAATTTGGCATGACCAAGCCACGCCGAATTCTCGTCTCCAGCGCGCTGTTTTATGCCAATGGCCCTTTGCATCTGGGCCACATCCTCGAAACGGTACAAACCGACATATGGGTTCGGTTCCAGAAACTTCGCGGCCATGCGTGCTACTACGTTTGCGCCGACGACACCCATGGCACGCCGATCATGCTCAAGGCGCAATCCGAGGGCATCACCCCGGAGCAGCTGATCGAGCGCGTCAAAATCGAACATCAGCGCGACCTGGCCGACATGCTGATCGGCATGGACAATTTCGGATCGACGCATTCGCCGGAGAACAAGGAGCTGTGCGACCGGATGTACTTGACGCAGCGCCAGGCGGGATTCATCGACAGACGCAGCGTCCGCCAGGCCTACGACGACGACGCCAAAATGTTTTTGCCGGATCGCTACGTCAAAGGCATCTGTCCGGTTTGCGGCACCGCGGATCAATACGGGGATTCCTGCGAAAACTGCGGCTCCACCTATACGCCCGCGGATCTTAAAGATCCGATTTCCGTGGTCAGCGGCACGGCTCCGGTGTGGCGCGAGTCGGAGCACTACTTCTTCAAGCTCAGTGCATTCGAGCAGGCATTGGGCACCTGGGTGCGCAGCGGCGCGGTGCAGGAAAGCGTCGTGCGCAAGCTCGATGAGTGGTTTTCGCAGGGCCTGCGCGACTGGGACATCTCGCGCGACGCGCCTTACTTCGGTTTCGAGATTCCCGATGCGCCGGGCAAATATTTCTACGTCTGGTTCGACGCGCCGATCGGATATTTGGCGAGTTTTACGCAATTGTGCGCCCGCACTGGCCTTCGATTCGACGATTTTCTCGAGCCCGATTCCAGCGCCGAACTGCATCACTTCATCGGCAAGGACATTTTGTATTTTCACACGCTGTTCTGGCCGGCGGTGCTGCAGGCCTCGGCCATGCGCCGCCCGACCGCCGTGCACGCCCACGGCTTCCTCACCATCAATGGCCAGAAGATGTCGAAGTCGCGCGGCACCTTCATCACCGCACGCCGCTATTTGGAGCATTTATCGCCGGAGTACCTGCGCTACTATTTCGCCGCGAAGTTGGGCCCGGGTATCGACGACATCGACATGAACCTGGATGAATTCACGACACGCTTGAATTCGGACATCGTCGGAAAGTTGGTGAATATCGCCAGCCGCTGCGCCGGGTTCATAACGAAAACCTCCGGCGGCCGGCTGGCGGGCAGTTTGGCCGACCGTGAACTGTACGCCGCGTTCGTTGCGGCCGGCGATGCCATTGCGGAGGCGTACGACGGGCGCGACACGGCAAGTGCGATACGCGACATCATGGCGCTGGCCGACCGCGCCAATCAGTATGTGGACTTGCGCAAGCCCTGGAGGCTGGCGAAGGATCCGCGCAGCGCCGCCGAAGTGCAGAGCGTTTGCACGCAAGCGTTGAACCTTTTCAGGGTGCTGATGATTTATCTTCAGCCCGTGCTGCCGGATATGGCTGGCAAGGCGCGCCGGTTCTTTCAGGAATCCGAGTGGAGTTGGGCACACACGGCGGCGCCGCTGCTTGGCACGGCGATTACTCCCTATGAGCCGCTGGCGCTGAGACTCGATCCCAAGGTCGTGGCGCGCTTGGTCGAACTGGAAGCCGCGGCGCCTGCAGCGCCGGCCTCGGCGCCCGGCGCATCGGACGCGGCGACCATCGCGACGGCGACCGCGGTCGAGGGCAATTTGATTTCGATCGATGATTTCTTGCGCGTCGACCTGCGGGTTGCCAGAGTGCTCCACGCCGAACTGGTTGCGGGCGCCGACAAGTTGCTCAAGCTGCAGCTGGACGTGGGTGAACTGGGCAGGCGCGAGATCTTTGCCGGCATTCGCGCCGCGTACGATCATACGTCGCTGGCCGGAAGGCTCATTGTCGTGGTTGCGAATCTGGAGCCGCGCAAGATGCGCTTCGGCATCTCGGAGGGAATGCTGCTCGCCGCGGGGCCGGGCGGCAAGGACATTTTCGTACTGTCGCCGGATTCAGGAGCCGCGCCGGGAATGCGCATCAAATGACATGAGCAACGATATCGCGCCTGACCTGGCGGCGCGCATCGATGCATTGCTGCCCCAGACTCAATGCACGCGTTGCGGTTACGCCGGCTGTGCGCCCTACGCCGCCGCGATCGCCAGCGGCGAAGCACAGATCAATCAATGCCCACCCGGCGGCGCGGCGGCCATACAGGCATTGGCGCGCTTGCTGAATCGGCCGGTGCAGGCCTTGAACCCTGTCCACGGCGTCGAAGCGCCGCCGCGCGTCGCCTGGATCGACGAAGCCCGCTGCATCGGTTGCGCTCGCTGCCTGGCACCCTGCCCGGTCGATGCCATCGTCGGCGCCCAAAAGTACCTGCATACCGTGCTCATCGACCGCTGTACCGGCTGCGAGCTGTGTCTGCCGCCATGCCCCGTAGATTGCATCGAGATGCGACCGGCTGCGCAACCCGCCGCGGAACCGGCGTTGAATCGCGAGCGTTTCGCGGCGCACAACTCGCGAATTTTGCATCACGCCGCCGAGCGGCAGCGGGAACTGGATGCGAAGAAAGCGCTCGCCGCGCGCCGCCTGGGCATGCTGTGAACGCTGCCAAGCGCCGCGCAATATTCGCGCGGCTGCGGCAGGCGAATCCGCACCCGCGCACCGAACTGAACTATGAATCTCCGTTCGAGCTTCTGATCGCGGTCATGCTATCGGCACAGGCCACCGACAAAAGCGTGAACAAGGCAACGGCGGAATTGTTCCGAGTGGCCGACACCCCGGCCGCGATCTTAGCCTTGGGGACTCTGGGACTCTCGCCGTACATCAAGTCGATCGGCCTCTACAATTCCAAGGCCAAGAACATCATCGCAACCTGCCGGCTGCTGCTGGAGCAGCACCGCGGCGCGGTGCCTGAGTCGCGCGAGGCCTTGGAACAGCTGCCCGGCGTCGGCCGCAAGACCGCGAATGTCATCTTGAACACGGCATTCGGGCAGCCCACCATTGCCGTGGACACCCACATATTCAGAGTCGCCAATCGCACGGGACTCGCGCCCGGCAAGACCGTACGCGCAGTGGAGGAGAAGCTGCTGAAATTCGTGCCGCCCGAATTCCTGAAAGACGCGCACCATTGGTTGATTCTGCACGGGCGTTATGTTTGCAAAGCCCGCATTCCTGCATGCCCGGCCTGTATCATCGCGGACCTGTGCGAGTATCGCCGCAAGACCGTGGCATGACAGTATTTGATAGCTACACCCGCGAGCAACTGAGGCTGTCCTATGCGGAGGCTTGGGCCAAGCATTTGGCGCACTCTCCGCTGACATCGCTCGAGGCTCAGATCGCCGATGTGATTGGCGCGCATCCTGAATATCAGGGCGTGGTCAGCGATGTCGACGCTGCGCTGTCCTTCGAGCCAGGCGGCGCCGGCAGCGCCGAGAATCCATTTTTACATATGGGTCTGCATCTCGCGGTCCGCGAGCAGCTATCCATCGACCGGCCGCCGGGAGTCCGCGATTTGCACCGTCGGTTGCAGGCGCGGTATGGAGACTCGCACAGCGCCGAGCACGTCCTCATGGAAGCCCTCGGCCAGGCACTGTGGCAGGCGCAGCGCAGCGGCCTGCCGCCGGACGAAGAGCATTATCTGACGCTCGCCCGCCACCGCTTGCGCCAGCGCTGATCGGCGCTCAAAGGTTAACGAAGCTTCATGCGTGCGTCATCGGCGCGGAGGTGTTCGGTCGCTATCCTTACGAGGAGCGTCTGTACGCGTGTCGGATTCGAGGTTGGTATGCGGTTTGGACTTGCGGCGAGCGGTATTAGTCTGTGCGTCTTGCTGTTCGCGGTGCAATCGGCGATGACCCGGACGGCGGCGCAATCCGCGGCCACCGCGCCATCGGCCGCCGCGCCATCGGCCACCGCGCCATCGGCCACGGCGCCATCGGCGGCCACAGTAACCCCCGCGACCGCAGGCCCCGCCGCCAGCGATGCCGCCGCAAAACATGCTAAGCGTACCGCCTGCCTGCAGGACGCCAAGACCAAGAAGCTGGTCGGCGCTGAGAAAACGGCGTTTCTCAGGGACTGCATCGCGGCGCCCTAACGGGCGCTAGCGGGTTCTTGCCGGTGTGGGGGTAAGCGTCACTCGGACGCGATCCGGGGCCGCACTGCTCAATTGCAGTATGAACGCGTCAGTTCCGGCGAGATCGAACTCGACGATTTTGTGCGGCGCGCTGCAACCGCTTTGTCCTTGGAAGTCCTTGGCGGGCACCAGCGATCCCTTCGATGCCACGTCGATCCAGAACTGAGCGTCGACGGCGATACGATAGCTGCCGGACTCGGGAAGTTTCAATCGAGCCAGACCGGCGTGGGCGCCGGCGGGCGGCGTCTTCTTGCCGGGAACGGCGGCAAAGTGCACTCGGCCTTGCGGCAGCAGCTGCAGCTGGTAGAGGCGATTCGGCACGATGACGGGTGCGGACTTGACGTTCACTCCGCTCACCAAGGTGGCGGCCGGCCCGGTGAACAGCGCGCGCTCCTTGCTCACATCCCACTTGAAGTCCGTACAGGCATCAGCGCCGAGCGCGGGGGCGCTCGCGCCCGCCAACCCACTGGCGAGGAAAATTGCAGCAGCCGCAGTGCCCGTCACGCGCATGGGAATCCTATCGTTTGGGGATATAAAGATCCGTCAACGTGCCTTCGAACGCTTCCGCGGCAAACCCGACGGTCTCCGATAGTGTTGGATGGGCATGGATGGTCAATGCGATATCCGATGCATCCGCGCCCATTTCGATCGCCAACGCCAATTCGGCGACCAAGTCGCCGGCAGTGGTGCCGACGACACCGGCCCCGATGAGACGGTGCGTGTCCTTGTCGAACAACAGTTTGGTGAAGCCTTCCTCGCGATTGAGCGCCAGAGCGCGCCCGCTTGCGGCCCAAGGGAACATGCCCTTGCCAAACTGGATGCCGCTCGCCTTCGCCTCGCCCTCGGTGACGCCGACCCATGCGACCTCCGGATCGGTATAAGCCACGGAAGGAATGCAGCGCGCATCGAACGACGACTTGTGTCCGGCGGCAACTTCCGCCGCAACCTTACCCTCATGGGCGGCTTTGTGCGCCAGCATCGGGGCGCCCACCACATCGCCGATTGCAAAAATATGTGGAGCATTGCTGCGCATCTGCTTGTCCACCGCAATGATGCCGCGTGAATTTACCGCGACGCCGGCCGCCGCGGCATTGATGGCATTGCCGTTGGCGGTACGACCCACCGCGAGCAACACGCGATCGAATATGGCGGGCTCGGGAGCATCGGGACCGTCAAATACCGCCCGCAGGCCCTCCGGCACGGCGTCGAGCTTGGCAACCTTCGTATTCACCAGGATTCGCTCGTAGCGCTTCTCGATCCGCTTCTGCAATGGGCGCACCAGGTCGCGATCCGTGCCGGGCATGAGTCCGTCGGTCAACTCGACCACCGTGACGCGCACGCCGAGGGCGTCATAGACGCAGGCCAATTCCAGCCCGATGATGCCGCCGCCAATGACCAGCAGCCGCTTGCAATCGAGCGGCAATTCCAGCGCGCCGCTCGAATCGATGATGTGCGGATCGTCCGGCAAGCCCGGCAGCCGGGCCGATTCGGATCCCGCCGCGATGACGCATTGCTTGAATTCCACGCGGCGCGCGCCCTTCACGCCCTTCACATCCAGCGTGTGCGGCCCGCTGAAGGTGGCCTCGCCCTGAATCACCTCCACTTTGCGTTGCTTCGCCAGCAACGAAAGCCCGTTGGTCAATCGCGTGACCACGCGATCTTTCCAGGCGCGCAGCCGGTCGCGGTCGATTTGCGGCGGCCCGAACACGATGCCGCAGGCCGACATTTCGGCCGCATCTTCGATCACCTTGGCCGCATGCAGCAGGGCCTTCGATGGAATGCAGCCCACATTCAGGCACACGCCGCCCAGCACCGGCCAACGCTCGATCAAGGCGACTCTCAGGCCCAAATCTGCGGCGCGGAATGCCGCGGTATAGCCGCCGATACCCGCACCGAGCACGACCAGATCGATCGCTCCCGGCGGTGCCGCGGAGGCGGCGCTGCCCGCGCTCTGCGTGGTATTCCTGGGCGCAGCGTCCGCAGCGGGAGGCGCCGCCGCCTCATCCACCTGCACCGTGGCGATCAACGCGCCCGCCGAGACTGCGTCGCCCTTCTTGATGGCGATCGAATGGATCACGCCGCGTACCGGCGACGGGACGTCCATGGAGGCCTTTTCGGACTCCAGCGTTATCAACGGGTCCTCGACCTTGATCACGCTGCCCTTCTGCACCAACACGTCAACGACACTGACGTCCTTGGCATCGCCGAGATCCGGAACCCGCACCTCGACCGTGCTCATAAAAGCGCCTTCACATCGCTCAAGGTTTTGGCGAGGAATACCACGAAGCGGGCCGCATCGGCGCCGTCGATCACCCGATGATCGTAGGACAATGACAGCGGCAGCATCAGCCGCGGCACGAATGCACCGCGCTCGTAGACCGGTTTCTGGGCGGACCTCGACACTCCGAGGACAGCGACTTCCGGCGCATTGATGATGGGCGTGAAAGATGTGCCGCCAATCCCGCCCAAACTCGAGATTGTGAAGGTACCGCCCTGCATTTCGGTGGCCTTGAGTTTCCCGGATCGCGCTTTTTCCGACAGAGCCGCTAGCGAACGCGCGATCTCATACAGACTCAAGGCGTCGGCATTGCGGATCACGGGCACCACCAGACCGTTGGGCGTATCGGCCGCGAAACCGATGTTGAAGTACTTTTTTAAAACCAAATTTTCAGCGCTCGCATCCAACGAGGAATTGAAGCGCGGAAATTCCTGCAGCGACAAGACAACCGCCCTGACGATGAAGGCCAGCGGCGTCAGCTTCACTCCCTCGCGAGATGCCTTGCTCTTGAGTGCCGCGCGCGCATCTTCGAGCTCGGTGATATCCGCATCTTCGTGCTGAGTCACGTGCGGCAAATTGATCCAGCTGGCCTGCAGCCGCGCACCGGAAATCTTCTGAATGCGCGACAGCGGTTTAATCTCCACCGCGCCGAACTGCGCGAAGTCCACCACCGGCACTTTCGGCAGCGCAGTTGCGGGTGCAGCGGTTCGCGCCGTGGTCAGCAGACCCTTGACGTAGGCCTTCACATCGTCGGGCGTGATGCGGCCTTTGATGCCGGTTCCTTTGACGTGACCTAAGTCCGCGCCGAGTTCACGAGCGAATTTGCGCACCGATGGACTTGCATGAGCCTTTGAAAAGGCCTGTTCGTCGATGGCGGCGGCGCGCGGCGCTGCTGCGGCGGCCGCCTCGGCTGCCGGACTCGGCGCGGCGGTGGGCGCGGGCGCACTGTCCGCGGGAGGCGCAGCTGCTGCGGGCGCTGATTTTTTTGCGGCAACCGGCGCCGCCGCGGCGGGCTTGGATTTCGGCGGCTCGCCGGCCGCCGCGGCCGGCTCAAGTGTGAGAATCAACGAGCCCTCGGAGACCTTATCGCCTTTCTTGATCCTGACCTGGGCGATTCTGCCAGCCTCGGGAGCCGGCACATCCATGGCCGCCTTTTCCGTCTCAAGGGTTATCAAGGGAGTTTCTTTCTCGATCTGCTGGCCGTCCTTGACCAGCACGTCGATCACATCGACGTCCTTGAAGCCCCCGATGTCCGGAACCAGCACTTGTATGGGAGTAGCCACGATATTTGCCTAGACCGACAAGGGATTGGGTTTATCCGGATCGATGCCGAAAGTCTGCATGGCCGTGCTTACCGTGTGGATGTCGATTTTACCCTCATCCGCAAGCGCCTTGAGCGCAGCGACCACGACATAGTGCCGGTCCACTTCGAAAAATCGCCGCAGTTCCGCGCGCGAATCGCTGCGCCCGAAGCCGTCCGTTCCCAAGACCGTATAGGGTCCCGGTACCCATTGGCGAATTTGATCCGCCACCACCTTCATGTAGTCGGTGGCAGCAATAAAAGGACCTTCGCGATCCGCCAATGCTTGCTGGATGTAATTCTGCTGTCTGGGCTCACTCCCGTGCAGCATGTTGCGGCGCTCGATCGCGAGCGCGTTCTTGCGCAACTCGCTGAAGCTCGTCACCGAATATACGTCTGCAGGAACGCCATAATTTTTTTCCAGTAGCTCCGCCGCTGCCTGCACTTCGCGCAAGATGGTGCCCGAACCAAACAACGTCACGCGCACCTTGCCGCGGCCGCCGATTTGCAGCAGGTACATGCCGCTAAGAATGCCTTGCGCGACGCCGGCCGGCATTGCCGGATGCGGGTAGTTCTCGTTCATGCAGGTGATGTAATAAAAGATGCTTTCCTGCTCTTGGTACATGCGGCGCAGGCCGTCCTGCACGATCACTGCCAGTTCATACGCGTAGGTGGGATCATAG